>VAPK010434525.1_pt1 | contig 24771 bp, 20 predicted proteins | sample 3395031 | NCBI WGS metagenome assembly VAPK01 (sample SAMN08290443, study PRJNA428436) | hydrothermal vent metagenome | isolation source: Deep-sea hydrothermal vent chimney 1 | place: Pacific Ocean: Juan De Fuca Ridge
CCCCGTGAAATCAATTCTCATCGCGTTTTTCAAACGCTAGACTGCCCAATGTCGGATATTATTACTTCATCTGTCATTAAACTACATCGTTAACCATAATGGTTAATATGATTGATCAGGTAATAAACATTATGACTTGAACTACGTCAAAAGATTCTAACTTAAAGTAAGTTGTTTGACACAAGCTACTTGAGGATATGTTCAAAATAAGTACAGTCACGTACTATCAACACATTAAACACGCAAAACCAAGCCGTTCATAAATAAACCAGAAAATAAACTCATGGAAATCCGCCGGAAGCCTGGCTTTTTTTTCTGTCGACAGGCACTTCACATGAAGGTAAGTTGCATGCTCATTTGACTTATGAGACCCACGGGACCAACTAAAATAGTAAGCCACTTCCCTGTGCAATGAATCCTTAGCTAATAATTATTTCAATGCATGAAAGAACTAATTAGTTATTCAACGTTTTGCTGGAGTTTACTTCACCCATCGTCGCAACATGACAAAACCTGTTGCGAATAACAGCAGTGTAACAGGCACTGGAACAGGCGCTGAGACAACAGCAAAAGAAACCGTGTCACTATAGTTGCCATCGAAATAAATATCCGCATTCCACATACCTGACATCAAAGGCCCATAAGTCGTCGGTACCCAAAGATCCGTCCAAAAAGAAATTTGAGTCAATGCCGAATCGGCTTTCCATGCATCGATATCCGACCAACTAACAAACATGAGATTGGAATCCACCCACGTGTCTGTAGGATCATACCAGTCCACAGACCATACCAGTCCAGAAATTGCAATCCCGTCAGCCCCCCAATAGTCCCAAATCAAATCGGTGGTACCTTCGTAAAAGTCTATTTTATTATCATCGTTTGCTTCATTCACATCCGCCAGAGAAATCGACTGGGCAATACGGATGGGATCCGTGGGTGAGAAAATCGATTGCGGCGTTGGCCCACCTGCCATATGAGGGGTAGGACTTCCGCTCACATCACCAATATAAGCCGCCGCACCTGGCAATACCGCTGAATTTTTTGAAGTGTCGATAATAGCAGCATTGGCACTCACTAAACATACGCTGAATGATAGACTAACTATTGCTCTCCAAATATTTTTCTTACACATTTAATTCTACTCCTTATATTTTTTTTTATCATCATATGCTTTTGGAAATTACAAACCTAAGTTTTGTTATAATAAAAAACTATAACATTAGAGCAGAATTTTGCAATTTCTTCAATTCTTTTTGAGAAAAACATCCTGACAATATCGCTTGTTTGTATCAGTTCGGCGAATATTAGCGCAAACTAAACCGAGCATTAAGTGGCGTTGCGCCACTATCGTCATTTCGGCCGGTTTTTTTTCCATACCATTCGCCACCATTTGCATCACTTGCTGCTGAGCTTGGGGATTAAGCTCACGCCAAACTGCTAAACCTGCATCAGCAATCATTAACTGGACTTTCCCATCATGTGCACCAAAATAGATGGCTTGCGTCATCGCATGCACAAAATCAACATCAACTTCGTTCAAACGTTGCTTGGTTAATGCCAGGCTTGCCCACCCATAAGGCCAAACAGGGCGTAACTCAACGGCACGCCGAAAATACTGTAAAGCTTGCCGACGCCTTTTCGTCGCGGCATCACCCGTTTGCTCGTCATCCATCAGCGCTCGCCACTCAAAAATCCGCCCGAGTACTTCAAAATAATCAGGATGTTCTGGGTGCAAGTAATGCGCCCGTTGTATCGCCCCCAGCGTAAACTGCCATTGTGTTTGCGTAGGCATTTGCTTTGTCTTTGTCCATGCCACCATCTGTTGCGTGGATTGACTCGCAAAAATATCAGCCAAACCTGCCCTGAATGCCAGTCCGATTAAATAAACTAACGATAGAATGGTAATCATAAGCACGGTATTTTTCACAGACCAAAAGCGTGCTGAAAAAATGACAGTGCTCAACAATACTTACCTCATATTTAATGGCGAATTAAGAGCTAAATGGTAGCCAGTCCATAGAATTGACTCCATAATATAAAGGAAGACCTTAACTTTCCTTAATATACGGAACATTTACCATGGACTGGCAAGACCAATTGATAACAGTGTTTTTTTGGAATAAATTGAGAGTCCGCTCTTAATTCACATTTTAGCTTGATTGCATCACAACCATTAAATTACGTGTCGTGATATTGATTAAGCAAGTCGGAACATACGCCAACGAAATCGTTGAATCCAATTATATTGTAAAGTATAGACAAGCATTTACTGATTTTAAATACAGTTATACGATTCAAAGACTGTTTCCTCAAGCGCAGGGTGGGCCGAGCAACTAAAATGGAATCAAATCAGAGAAAATATCAAACAACACGGCACTTTCGACTGCTAGATACGGTATCGTCAAATTGACTTGCAACAATCGACCAAGGATTACTAGCTACCAGATCCCAGGCAAGAGACTCCCCCACTATTTTTTCCGCGGCCAGGTAACCGGATTTAAGATCTGGAGGACGATGCTCAAGATTGTGTGCATCGGTGGCGAGCACCGTCACCCAGTCACGTTCCAACAGCTGTTGCGCACGCGCTTGACAAGCGGTGCCGAACATTCCCGCAATGGAACCGGCTGTTACTTGCAATAAACAACCCAAATCCACAAAGGGTGCAATTTTTTCGACATCACGCAGCACGTCTTTATTTCTTTCGGGATGAGCAATGATTGGACGAATGCCTTTATCCAATAACAAGCGGATAAGCTTTTCGCTACCTGGCGGAATATGACTGTGTGGAAACTCCAGAAGCATGACCTGCTTTCCATAATATTCGCCCAAAAAAGGAATCAGGTTTTTTTCTAGCAGGAGGATAATTTCCGGCCCAATACGGACTTCTGCCGCCATGCCAAGCAAAAGAGGAATATCGTGACAGACCAACGCCTCCTGTAACTCAAGCAGCTGTTCCTTGATAATATGGACGTCATTCTCATAGCGACCCGCATGAATATGCGGTGTCATCACCGAATGGCTGATGCCGTTGTCTACCGCCACTAACGCTAAATGCAAAGACTGCCCTAACCATTCCGGTCCATCATCAATACCGGGCAACAAATGGCTGTGAATATCTATCATCAAACTCACACCTAAACAGGTAGGTCGTGTTAGCCTGAGTCTAACACCATAAAAACTTCAATTGTTGAGCGTACGCTACCCCAACATCAATTCGATACTTTATGGGTAGGAAGGATAAGTGTAGCGCATCCATCCAACTTTAAGTCTTCGCGCACATCATGTGGATGCACTACGCTTATCCTCGCTACACTATGGAGCATCAAAGATAGCGTTTAACTTACCACCTTACTTTCCTCATTTGAAGAATAACCGTAATCATCATAATAACCACCATAGTACTTATAAGCACCATATTTCGCCGCTTTCTTGATATCCAATTGGTTTAACACAATACCGGTAATCGGCGCATTGGCACGTTGCAAGCGTTTAATGCCCGATTTTGCCACATGATAAGGGGTTGAATCGGCTTTCACCACATAAATTAATGCATTTGCGTGGGTCGCCATAATCAGCGCATCACTCACCGCTTGTACTGGGGGAGAATCAATAATGACCCAGCCGTAATGGGTTTCCAATAATTGCAATTTCTCTTTAAATTTGCTGGATGATAGTAGCTCTAAAGGATTCGGTGGTATGGAACCCGCCGATAAAATATCAATATTGAGTTCTTTGATCGACTGAATACAATCAGTTAGCTCGGCGGTACCTGCCACCAAATCCGACAAACCGGGACGATTGGCCGCAATGCCAAACATTTTTCCCACGGAGGGACGACGCATATCCGCATCAATCAACAGCGTGTTTTCCAGTTGCCCAATGGCCGTTGCTAAGGCCACCGCCACCGTAGTTTTGCCTTCAGCGGGTACCGAAGAAGTAATAACCGCCAACTTATGAGGATTATCTAAACCAGATAATAATAAACCGGTCCGTACCGTACGCACAGACTCAGTAAATCCAGGATGCTGCTTTTCACTGGCTTCTTTGACTGGATTCCAGGTACCCTTGCCTCGTGTTTTCACCATGGGCACTAAACCAAGCATGGGCAGGCCTAATTTTTCCTCAATCTCGGCACTGCCCTTAAAGGTATGATCCAAATGTTCAATTAAAAACGCCAACATAACACCCAAAATTAAACTCACCATAAACGCAATCATGATGGCCATTTTCTTTTTCGGCTTAGCCGCAAATTTTGGTGTCACGGCTCGGTCGAGTAGCCGAGCATTCACGGCATCAAAATCTTCCGTCGCCGAGGTTTCCTGAAAGCGGGTGAAAAATGTATCATACAGCTTGCGATTGGCTTCCACATCTCTCTCCAAACCGCCCAACTCATATTCTTTACGATTGATATTTTGCATTTTGCCCATGGCCCGCTGCATAGCCCGCTTCAAAGCCCGCTCATTTTGCTGTGCCACTTCATACTCCTTAGCAAATCCCGCCACCACATTGGCCATTTGCAAACTCAGATTATGCCGTATGTTCTCCAATTCTGATTTGGCCGCCAACATGGTGGGATGTTTTTGACCATAACGTTTATCCAGCTCGGCGATTTTGGTTCTGGCTTGCGACTCTGAGGTCTTAAGCTGTCGCACCAAATCATTACGCATAATGGCCGGTATCGACTCAAGATCATCACCCGTTTTCACTTGCTTAAAACTCGACTCGGCTTCTGAAAGACGCTCTCTCGCCTCGACCAGTTTACTGGTAATTTCTTCAAGTTCGCGAGAAACCAGGGTTTGCACACCTTTCACATCGACCAAATTTTCTTTATCTCGAAACGCTTGTAAACGCTGTTCGGCTTCCGTCAATTTAGTTTTTAACCCGCCCATGCGCTCGGTCAGCCAATCGGTGGCTTTCGCCGTCATCTCCAAGCGTGCCTCCAAATGACTCTCTATATAGACATCAGCCATCGCATTGGCAATATTTGCCGCCAATTTGGCGTTAGTCGCTTCAAAACTAATTTTCACCAATTGGGTTTTGCGCACCGGCGTAATGGTTAACCGGGACAAAAAATCATCAATCACCCCCTGTAATTTATCTTCATCACTGGGTTCGGCCGATGTTGAACTGGAAAATATAAAATTACTTGGCAACCAATCCCGCCAACCCGCCGCTTCACTCGGTTCAGCCTCCGCTGGGGTAGAAAATTCTGCATGGTTTGCTAATCCCATATTGTTAATTACTTTCTCTGCTAAACCGCGAGATTTTAATACTTCATACTGGGTCTGATAATACGTTTTATTGTTTGAGTCAATCCCATAAATTTCTTCAATGGACACTACTTTTGCTTGTTGCGCTTCGATCAATAAAGTTGCTGTCGCCCGATAGATCGGCTGCATTGAATAAACGGCCAATCCGGTCAACAATGAGACAATAAGCGCCAGACTGAGAATACTCCATTTGTATCGAGTAATGACATTCCAGTAATACCTTAAATCAATTTCCTCTTCTTGCATTAATGGGTTAGCACGCTCTTCTTTGACTGTTGTTATATTCATTTTCATTTTAACTATAAATAAAAGGCTAAAAAAAACTTTGACCGATGGTGATGATATCGCCTGGCTGAACCATCGAATCAAGTGCATACCGACGCACTTTCTTCTGAGAATCATCATTATGAATCACAGATATTTTTTTCTCGGAGGCGCGAGTAGTAAAGCCACCGGCTAAAGCAATCGCCTTACGTAACGTTAGACCGGGCGTAAAAGGATAACTTCCTGGCCTTTTGACTTCACCATTCACGAAGACTTGAGAATAAACCGGTACCGAAACGATATCGCCGGGTTGCAAAGGAGTGTCTAAGCTCGTCACTTGTGGTTGACCCGGATTATTCTCATGAATAACCGCAATCTCATCAACCGACGCTTGCTCAGTAAATCCCCCCGCCAGAGCAATCGCTTTGCGTAAAGTCAAACCGGGCTGATACGGATAACTGCCCGCATTATTCACTTCACCGTTCACAAAAAATGGCCGATATTGTACAATCGATACCGTCACTTTAGGGTCGATCATATAATCGCCTGTTAGCCCGCGAGTAATGTAGCTCTCCAACTCTTTCACGGTCATCCCGGCGGCTTGTATATCACCCAGAAACGGATAAGATATAACCGATTTATCCCCCAGCCATACTTCAATACTCAGATCTTTTTCATTAAACACCTGTATATACAGTTTATCGCCACTGGATAGACGATACTGCGCAATCCCGTCATTAAACGTCGCCTGCGCAGCCACCACGGTCGAACTATAAGCCATCACCAGCAGACATAAATAAAAAGCCATGCCTCTCATTTTACAATCCATCATCAAAACAATTCTCTTCAACATCCGCACAAAAAACAACATAACGATTCATTAAGCAGTACAAGCTAGCACTCCTTCCCACAGGAAAACACTAAACATCCCTGTAACGACCTAGTAATCATTAAGATTTTATCGAATTTTAACCTACCGCAAACAAGTTAAATCATAGGAAATAACACACGACAGCCGACCCATCGTATATGCACGAGGGAGTAATTGAACATCAATGTCCTCACATTAGCCCCTTATTTATCAACCTAACAACCCAAAATACCGACATCAGCCTGTCATTGCAAACCCACACTCTCCCATACATAGTAATGCTCGCTAAATAGCCGCGCAATTTACATGCAATTAAAACGTTATCAAAATTGAATTGATCCGTTAAAAACTACTTTTAATGAGCAAAGAAAAAACACGCTGGGTAAAATTTAACTTTTCGCCTGATGGGCTTGAGCGTTGTTGATGGCTAAACTTAAATCCCACCTGCCACAAACGCTGAATCGCATAATTCAGTTGCGCATTTAACAGCCAAGTCTTGTCACGGCGAATGTTTGGTTCATAATCCTCTCGGATAAAATGGCCTCGAATCTCGCTATCAATGCGATCACTCCAGGCGTGCCGCCATGATACGGCAATATTACGCTCATCAATAAAATTACTTACTCCATAAGGCTCTTGCGTCGCTGCTGAGGTCGTTAATTGAAAATGACTGTAACTTAACGGCTCCCACTGAATGGCCACATCCCAACTTAAGCCGTTAAAGCGCTGACGACTACCGGTTTTAAAATCCTTTTCTGCCGAACCAATTTTTACCGTCCCCGTCGTCATGCCAGTGATATCCCAGGTAACGCCAAACAAATATCGCTGCTCAACACTGTCTAAGTTTTGTTCATTTCTGGGATCGTATAAATATTCAATATTACCTCGTACAAACTCAAGTAATAGGGATGTTTTTGGCATCACTCGGTAAAAAAATGTCAAACCCGCATTCATACGATCCCGATCACGCTGTCGAAGCAGATCCCGGCGAGTCTGCTGGCGCAATGACAAGGCATTTAGATTCAACTTCACGCGGCCGATCGCCATTTCTCCTCCATAGGTAAACACACCGCCACCTTCTAAGACAGTATATTCGTCAGGTTTATCTAACTGATCTCCTCCCCCTAGACTATAAGCAGTACCGCGCGCTTCACTGCGGTTCGCATATTTGATATCAAGATCTAACAAACTTCGGTGACTAAACTCCCAATGGGCACCACCCGCCAAGTCATTATCAAAATAATTACTTTTAGATTCACTAAAAAAACGCCCGGCTTCGCCACCGTAGGAAAAATGATATATATTCGGTCCGCTTTCTAACTCCATCTGCAAACCAGCCCGTAACCAGGCCACCCAAGAGGCCCTCAGATCGGCATTTGAATACAATACATTATCATCGCGGCCCATTTCTAGCGCTACGCTCGGCAATAACCACCATGGACCCCTGTGCATACCGCTATCTTCAACTCGTGCATGCGCGGTCGGAAAACTTAACAACAAACCCAATAAAACAGCTGTTATGAAATGACTCAAATACATAGGTACAAAAAATGATTCCTGAGAGAAATAATTCGCTAAAGCAAACCCAGCGATCACCTACAAGACAGCAATAACATTAACTATTCCGCCTAATTCTAAAATCAACAGTCACAAGACAATCCAAAATTTCAGCAACTGCCTGGCACGCCATTCATCCAAAAAACATAATCACCCATTCCCCATGTAAAATCATCGCTGGGAAAATTCAAGACAATATACATGAGAAAGCATAATTTTTCCTAGAAAAATATATTCAGGTTTTTTGAGGTTGCATAACACAAATGCAATAAAACCTTGAGATAAGTTAATTCAAAACCTGGTTTCACTAGCATCTGTCCTTTAATAGCAAACGAAGTAACAATGAAACATCATCACCCGCAAGATCAACACACAAACAAGCAGAGAGTAAAGCATAATCAGTGCGGTGGCATACCGCCCTAAGTTTGGGCGATTTGAAAAGTTTTTTGCTGACTTGGCACATATAGCTTTCTAACATATGTTTAGCCATGAGCTACCCAAATTACACCCATTCCCAGACTTGTCGAAAATGTTTACACATTCCACCTGCGCACTCACTGGCAAAATAACCACTTACTTGATTTTTCTGCCATTAAAATGAGATGGATTGATTCTTGCTAGACCTTAAAAAAGGCTTATAAGCTATAGACAAAACACAACAAAATAGTGTAGATTCTCACCCGTATAATACTATGGAAATCACAAGCACAAATCAGATATGTTGTATGACACGGCAGGGCGGTAGCGTGGGGAAAGACAATTTACCCACTCCCCTTGTAAAAGCAGCAATCTTGATCCACCTATCGCACTTTAAGGAGGTGTTAGCAAATGTGGTACCCTTAATAGTTTGTAACATCGCGTTCGCAATTACCTACAGGACGTAGGCCAGGTTAACGCAACGTAACCCGACAATGGCAACGAATACCATCCATCCAAACCCAACGTTATCATCACCGAAATAAGCTATAGATCGGGGTGCATTCTACGCACCAAACAAAACCAATGAAACACAACATACACATCCTGCCATCCGATATCGAGTTTCAAGCAACAGAAGATAGCTCAATACTCGAATCGGCCTTGAAAGTCGATATTCATCTGGCGTACAGCTGCAATAATGGCAGTTGCGGTGCTTGTAAAGCTAAAATTATCAAGGGAAGCGTTACCCAAGACAAAAACCTGGAGGGTCTATCTCAAAAGGATGTACAAAATGGATATATCCTCACCTGCAGCGCCAAACCCCAATCCTCTCTTGAAATTGAAGCCACCTACTATCCCGAACTCGATGGCATTAAACCAATGGTGCTGCCATGTAAAGTGGATAACATTGATTTCCCAGTATCGGATGTGACTATATTAAAATTGCGTCTACCTCCAAACAACCAACTAAACTATCTGCCGGGGCAATATATTGATTTGGTTTATCAAGACTTGAGTCGCAGCTACTCTATCGCCAATGCCCCAACAGAAAATAATACGATCGAGCTGCATATCAGGGAAGTGGATGGCGGTGTATTCAGTCGATTAGTTTTTGATGAGTTAAAAAAAAATCAATTATTGCAACTAAAAGGACCGCTAGGCACTTTTTTCATCCGAGAGAGCAAAGCCCCCGTTATATTTGTCGCCGGGGGTACGGGCTTTGCCCCCGTCAAAGCAATGATAGAATATTTATTGACAGAAAAATCACAACGACCAATATATCTCTATTGGGGTTCACAGACCATCGAAGGTTTTTATAGTCAATCACCTAAACAATGGCAAAATGAGCATTCGAACATCCAATTTGTACCCGTGCTTTCTGGAGAAAACCCAAACTGGACAGGCCGACGTGGTTATGTACATCAATTGGTGCTGGAAGACTTCAATCATCTTTCCGCTTTTGAAGTCTATGCCTGTGGTTCCTCGGTCATGATTGATGCGACAAAACAGGATTTTATTGCAAATGGCCTAAAGCCTGAGCATTTTTTCTCGGACGCCTTTGTGGCTTCAAAGTAACGATAAAAAAATCAACGGAGTTTATCACTCATGAAAGCAGTCATTCTAGCAGGGGGTTTAGGAACGCGCCTAAGTGAAGAAACCGATTTGAAACCCAAACCCATGGTAGAAATCGGCGGTAAACCTATCCTCTGGCACATCATGAAAATATATTCTGCCCATGGCATTAACGATTTTATCATTTGCTGTGGTTACAAAGGTTATGTCATCAAAGAGTATTTTGCGAATTATTTTCTGCATCAATCGGATGTCACCTTCTGTATGCGTAGCAATCAAATGGAAGTGCATCAAAAACGCGCCGAACCCTGGCAAGTAACGCTGGTGGATACCGGTGACAACTCAATGACCGGTGGTCGATTGAAGCGGGTCGCTGAATATATAGAAAACGAAGAGGTATTTTTCTTCACCTATGGCGATGGTGTCAGTGATATCAATATTCGCAAAAGTCTCGATTTTCATCAATCTCACGGCAGGCTTGCCACACTCACGGCCACCTACCCACAAGGGCGATTTGGTGCACTGAATATCAATGCAACGGAAGTCAATAGCTTCAAAGAAAAGCCTAAGGGGGATGGCGGCATGATCAATGGTGGATTTTTTGTCTTATCGCCTAAAGTACTTGACTACATTCAGGACGATAGCACGACATGGGAACAATCCCCGCTCAATCAACTCGCCGCCGATAAACAATTGATGGCCTTTGAGCACCATGGTTTCTGGCAGCCCATGGATACCCTGCATGACAAACACCAACTGCAAAAGCTTTGGAAAGAGAAACAAGCGCCTTGGAAAATATGGGATTAATTAACGGCTTGAACCCTTGTTTCTGGAAAGATAAACGGGTATTTCTCACCGGCCATACCGGATTCAAAGGCAGTTGGTTAGCATTATGGTTACAGGATATGGGCGCAGTAGTTCAAGGCTTTGCTTTACAGCCGCCCACAGAACCCAACTTATTTGAAGCAGCCAGAGTTGCCCAGGGCTTGACATCCAGCATCGGTGACATTCGTGACTACCCTGCCCTCTCGGCTTGTATGGTCACATTCAAACCCAACATTGTATTTCACATGGCTGCTCAGCCTTTAGTACGTTTGTCTTACGATATCCCTGTCGAAACCTACGCAACCAATGTCATGGGCACCGTTCATGTCCTCGAAGCCGTGCGCAAAACGGGGGGCATAAAAGCCGTTGTTAATATCACCAGTGATAAATGTTACGAAAATCGTGAATGGGTCTGGGCTTATCGTGAAAACGAGGCCATGGGCGGTTATGACCCGTACAGCAATAGTAAAGGTTGTGCCGAGCTAGTCGCTTCCGCCTACCGCCAATCCTTCTTTAATAATGCACAACACCAACAACATGGCTGTGCATTAGCCTCCGTGCGCGCAGGCAATGTAATTGGCGGTGGAGATTGGGCATTAGATCGCCTCATTCCCGACATCCTCAAAGCCTTTGAAACTCACAAAAAAGTCGTTATCCGCCATCCGTATGCCATACGACCCTGGCAACATGTATTAGAGCCTTTATCAGGTTATTTAATGTTAGCAGAACACCTCTATAGCCAGGGACCTAAGTATGCAGAAGGTTGGAATTTCGGCCCCAAAGAAGAAGACGCCAAGCCTGTACAGTGGATTGTCGAACAATTAGTCAATCACTGGGGCGAAACAGCAAGCTGGGAACTTGATCCGGGTAAACAACCCCATGAAGCCCATTATCTGAAACTCGATTGCTCAAAAGCCAAGATGCAACTGGGATGGCAACCGGTTTGGAATTTATTAGACACATTACAGCGCATTGTCCACTGGCACAAAGCCTGGCTAGCAGGTAATGATATGCAAGCCCATAGCATTACCGAAATTCGAGCTTACATGAATAACAGGTTAAAAATAGAAAAATGACAGCAGAACAACTCAGAAAAAACATATTAGAACTGGTCAAGCAATATGCCGATACCGCCTTGGCCCCGACCCCATTCCAGGCAGGTAAATCCGTCGTACCTCCCTCCGGCAAAGTCATTGGCGCCAAAGAATTACAATTAATGGTCGAAGCCTCCCTTGATGGCTGGCTAACCACGGGCCGTTTTAATGATGCCTTTGAAAAACGCCTGAGTGAATATCTCGGGGTAGCTCATGTATTAACAACCACATCGGGATCTTCTGCTAACCTGCTTGCCTTGACGGCATTAACCTCCCCTAAATTAGGCGAACGTGCCTTAAGACCCGGAGATGAAGTCATCACTGTCGCCGCCGGCTTCCCAACCACCGTCAATCCTGCTATTCAGAATGGACTAATACCAGTCTTTGTTGACGTTGATATCCCAACCTACAATGTCAATGCAGACTTAATTGAAGGCGCCATATCCAATAAAACCAAAGCCATCATGATCGCCCACACCCTGGGCAATACCTTCGACCTCACGGAAGTCAAACGTATTGCTGATAAATACCAATTATGGTTAATTGAAGACTGCTGTGATGCGTTAGGCAGCACCTACAATGGCCAAATGGTCGGAAGTTTTGGTGATATCGCCACCGTGAGTTTTTATCCGGCCCATCACATTACCATGGGCGAAGGCGGTGCGATTTTCACCAAGTCTAAACAACTAAAGACACTCATTGAATCTTTCCGTGATTGGGGCCGTGACTGTTATTGTGGACCCGGCAAAGACAATACCTGCGGTAAACGATTCGAACAACAATTAGGATCATTACCCCAGAGTTATGATCATAAATATACCTATTCCCATATTGGCTACAACCTCAAAATTACCGACATGCAAGCCGCGTGTGGTTTAGCGCAAATGGAGAGCATCAACGAATTCGTAAACAAACGAAAAGCCAATTTCAATTACTTAAAAGAAGGTCTAAAATCGTGTGAAGAATTTTTGATTTTACCCGAAGCCACCAAAAACGCAGATCCCTCCTGGTTTGGTTTCCCACTAACCCTGCGGGAAAAAACTGGCATCAATCGCGTCGACTTATTAACCTTTTTAGATCAAAACAAGATTGGGACTCGTTTATTGTTTGCAGGTAATCTGACTCGCCAACCCTATTTTGAGAATGTGAATTATCGGGTTCATGGTGAACTGACCAATTCGGATAGAGTGATGAATCAAACCTTTTGGATTGGGGTGTATCCAGGGTTGGAGCAAGATCATTTGGATTTTATTATTGAGAAATTTGAAGAGTTTTTTGGGTTGAGTTTCTAGTGATGGATATAAAGCATAGCCCACTCTCTGGTTGCTTTGAATTACAACCAAAAACTTTCAAAGATAATCGAAGGGGATTTAGTTAACTAATTGTGTCTCATCTCCCCCACATCTAAGCCACCAATTTTTTGAGGATATGATACCCATTTTCTTATAAACAACTTCTTTTAGACATATCTAAGAAGAGTGTTGCAAGCATAATACTCCGAATTCAAATGAATTCGATTTGGCGAATCGGAGATAGGAAGTAGGCATGGTAAAAACAATTTTAATAACGGGTTCAACCGGATTTTTAGGTAGTTGGTTAGTCAATGAATATGCGAAAAAATATAATGTTATTGCACTGAAAAGAAACTTATCTGATGTTTCAAGAATTCAGGAAAGCATGGATAACATTAAATGCTATAATGTTGATAATATTAATCTAGATACGATATTTCAAAAAAATAAGATTGATATTGTGATCCACACTGCGACTAATTATGGATTTGAAGGAAGTAAGCCAAGTGAAGTAATTGAGTCAAATGTCCTATTCCCTCTTCGATTATTAGAATTGTCTGTGGAAAATAATGTCAAGGTATTTATAAATACTGACTCCTTCTATAACACTGGCAACATCTACTATTCATACCTAAAATACTATGCTTATTCAAAAAATCATTTCTCTGATTTATTAAAAAGCTTTGCTGACAAAATCAAAATCGTCAATATGAAAATAGGAATCATATTTGGTCCTGGAGACAATAAAAATAAGTTTACAGTACAAATGATACATCGAATGTTAAAGGACGAAACTTCAATAGATTTGACAGAAGGAAGCCAGAAAAGAGACTTTCTTTACATTTCAGAAGCAGTTCGTATTTATGACATTATTTTAAAAACCCTAGACAAACTAAAAGAAAATTATTCTGAAATAGACTTAGGTTATGAAGAACCAATGACTATAAAAGACTATCTGAAATTAATTCATAAACACTGTAATAGTTCTTCAATACTTAACTTTGGAGCCTTACCAATCAGGGAAGGAGAAATTATGAATCCGAAAGCTGATGTTTCTCAAATAATAGCTTTCGGATGGAAACCAATAATATCTCAAGAAGAAGGACTTCAACTAACCATTAATAAAGAACGTGAATATTTAAATATGCGTTAATTACAGATTTCCCTAGAGACTCCAGAATTGATCTCCAAATTGTTTAATTTCAATTATCATTAACAAGCTCCCCACATTATGAATAACGTACCTATTCAGAAAATTCTAGATCAATTTCATGACAAAAGAATTTTGGTTACAGGTGGCAAAGGAATGTTAGGCCATTCTTTTTACCAAAAAGCTAAACAATACTTGCCAAATATTGAAATTATAAACCTTGGCAAAGATGAACTTGATGTAACGCAACAGGAACAGGTTTTATCCTGGAGAAAATGGCTTGATGGTGGATGGATCATACATTGCGCAGCTTTAGTAAATGTAGAGTCTTGTGCTTCTAATAGAGATTTTTCAAAAAACATCATTGTCAACGGCACTAAAAACATTGTCGATCTAGCAAAAGTCTCGAATAGTAAAATATTTTACCCTCAATCTTTTTTGGTCTACGATTGCAAAGTGACACCTGTACCAGAAACGGCGCCTCTAACTCCCCTATCTTACTATGGAGAGTTAAAAGCTGAGGCCGAATCTTTAGTCTTAGATGGTCAATGCGAACACTTATCCGTTAGAATGGCTGGCTTCTTTGGCGGCGAAGAAAGAGACAAAAATTTTGTTGGTAAAATAATTAAGCATATCCACCAATTAATTGAAAACAAAATAGACCATATTAAAATTGGCGATCGAGTATGGCAACCCACGTGGACAGATGATTTAGCTTTGAATTCATTAATACTTATGGCCTCTGGAAAAAGAGGCGTTGCTCAGATGGCATGCCATGGAAGTGCTAGTTTTTATGAATTAACTAAAACTATTGCTCAAGAATTCCATTGGGATAACTTTATAGATATTATAAAGGTTAGTACTGATAAGCTGAATATTAATGAGCTAGGAAAAAGACCTTCCAGCTCAGAACTAAGTTGCACTTACTTAAGAGAATCGAAGTTAGACTTACAGAATAATTGGCAAGATGCTTTAAAGAACTACCTCTCTCATAAATATTTTAATCAGTATCGCCGATAAATTAGAAATCATAATAACCTTATGATTGGAGTTAAAATTGAACAATAAAATTTTGGAAAGTTTTCAAATTAATGATCTCATCAAGTTAAAATCAAGAATTGTCATGTCCGCAATGACTCGAGGGTTCGCAACAGATCACCGTGCAAACAATCAAATCAAAGATTATTATGAACGACGCGCAAAGGATGGAGTGGGCCTTATATTAACTGAAGGGGTTGTCATTCATCATACTGCTGATGGGTATAATAATGTTCCACATATTGAATCCATAGAACAAGCTGAAAGCTGGATTCCAACGATTAAGGCCATACAAAAATGGGACACAAAAATATTTTGCCAACTATGGCATTGTGGCCGAATTTCTCATTCGGATTATACTGGTGGCACCCCGCCGGTTAGTTCTACAAATATACCAGCATCGGGAATTAATCGACAAAACAATAAAGAATTTGGCGTACCAGTAGCGCTTAGTAGCACTGGAATTCAACAAGTTCATAACTATTATTTAGAAGCTGCAGAGAAAGCAATTAAAGTGGGTTTTGATGGCATTGAACTTCATTTAGGACATGGATATTTAGCTGATCAATTTCTTGATGCGAGAATTAATGATCGCAATGATCAATATGGAGGTAGTATTGAAAATCGTTGCCGCTTTTCCTTAGAATTAGTTGAAAAAGTTATGAACCAACACTCAGCATCGCAAGTGGCGGTAAGAATATCTCCAGCAAGAGAGATGGGCGGAGCCTACGATTGGCCCGATTTAGATGAAATGCTTAACTACTTTATACCAAAACTTTGGAAATTGGGTGTAAGAGTTTTAGATGTAAGTTGTGCAAGAGCTGATTACTTTACCACTTCAGGTCGTATAATACGCCTAGTACGACCTATGTGGCCAGGTGTACTTATTGGAGGCGCCTCTCTAAGTGTAGAGCAAGCTAATAAAGAAATTGAAGATCAACACTTAGATTTAGTCACATGGGGACAATATATATTAGCAAACTCGGACTTTGTTTCGAAAATCAAATCAAATGAAAAATGGACTCCATTTGATAGATCCATGTTATCGGAACTTTATTAATATGGAGAAAAACGGTGGTGCCTCGTATTGACTGTTGACTAAAATGGCATTATTATTTAGTCAGTTACCCTGACTTTCAGGAGAAAGCCCCATGCGCCCATTCCCTCGAACACTTCTGCTGACAAAATTCAGATTGTCCTGTCTACGGATTAAGGGATCAAGATAATCTTCGCTTTGAGGGATTCAGTGGTCATAAAAAACAAATCCAAATGATTCGTTGCAAAACCTACATGGAGCATTTTTCTGAGCGCAAAGGGACCGTACTAAAACATTGCCGTTTACCGAAAGAGAAAGCCCTGAGTGTCCTGGATCATCTTCGGGAAGGCGGTGGGACTCGTTCAACGGGGCGCTTAGTCAAAGTGACGAGCCCATGCGGTGACCCGGTTGTCGAGAAGCGAGTCACGCGACACACGTGGCTTTTTCCCCCTCTCACTCGTGAAATCCAGTTTGATGAGAAATGGGGTTTTGTGTTCAAAAAAAACACTGTGATCGCACCTGTGCCGCGGATAAGGACAAAGGGGATCACACGGCCATTGATGCGGAAAATCGTTTAATTATCAGCGTGCTAGCGGGCCGAAGAACACTCGTTTCCTGCGTAAACGTGATCCAAACCGTCAAGGATAAAACCGGCGGTCGCACCGATTTTCTGTTAACCATCGATGAGCCTTCCTCTTATCAAACGGCGATGGCTAAGGTGTATAAAATCCCCGAACCGGCGTCAAAGGATAAAGCTGTTGACGTCAAAGAATCGACTGAACCCGAAAACAAGGGCGAGTCGTCAAGATTGTCATCGCGTTAGTGATCGGTGTGGTGAGTTTACTCGCGGGTTATTTAAAGCCCTAAAAGGTGAGCCACACCGTTAATACCTAATTTGTTGAAAGACAAAATGGCACCGACCAAGGTCAGAATTCAAGAAAAAGACGTAAGATTTGTGGCTTTTCAAAAAAACTCGATGTGCATCATGCCATGCCGTATTTCACGCTGTATAATTATAATTTCTGCTGGCCAGTGCGAACGTTATCGATACAGAATGGTTCGCAAAAGAGGAAGCGAACACCGGCGATGGCCGCCGGGTTAACGGATCACATTTGGTCGATAGAAGAATGGGTGACGTACCCAATGATCATGAACAGTCAATGAGAGATACCACCAGAAGTTCCTATCATTTTTGCCATTCATATGCTTATTAGAGAATAAAAGTGAACGTCGTAAAAGCAAGTTTTAGTCGAAAACACATATCCAAAAATGTGATAGCCACTATAATACAGGCTATTATCACGGGTGTTATTTTTTTTATCCTATATCGTTATTTACTTGATGAGCTTGGGGTTGAAAAAATTGGCATATGGTCGCTCGTTCTCGCTACTGCTAGCGTATCCCACATCGGGAGTTTAGGACTATCAGCGGGTATAGTCAGGTATGTATCCCAAGCTTTAGGGCAAAATAAGCCTAAACGTGCGGGAAAAATCATACAAACAGTAACACTTACCCTAAGCATATTTGTAGCTATACTACTGATTATTTGCTACCCCCTGTTTGTCAAAGCTATTACGTACCTTTTGCCAGCACACGGCCTTACATCTGCCCTTACTATATTGCCATATGCACTATTATCGCTGTGGGCTACCATCATATCCAGTATCTTCACTGGTGGGCTAGATGCCTGTCAACGTATCGACTTACGCTGCATACTATTAATATTCACACATATTATGTATCTTGGATTAGTTATTTTATGGGTACCTACATATGGATTGGAGGGAGTTGCTCTTGCACAAGTCACACAGTCCTTTGGACTAATGATTATGTCATGGCTTGTTTTACGCTATCAACTACCCATATTGCCTCTGATACCATATAGATGGAAGTTTTCAATACTGAAAGAATTGTTCAAATATGGCGCACAATTTCAAGCCATTGGAATCATGAATATGTTTTTCGATCCTGTAACCAAAGGCTTGATAAGTAAATTTAGTGGTTTAGAGGCATTAGGCTATTACGAAATGGCAAATAAACTGATTCGCCAAGGCAGGTCAGTTATCGTAGAAGCTAACCGAGTTATAGTACCAACGGTTTCCATCATGCAGATACATGAACCTAAAAAAATTACACAATTATTTCTCGTTTCCTACCAAATAACATTTTATATATCGGTTCTATTTTACGTTAGCCTTGGAGTTTTTCTGCCAATAATTTTATATCTTTGGGTAGGCGAATATGAGCCTATATTTTTACAGTTCGCACTTTTGCTAAATTTTGGATGGTTTGTGAATACACTCATTAGTCCTGCATTTTTTGCCAATTTAGGAACAGGAGAATTAAAGTTAAACCTAATCAGTCATATCATTATCAGCACGATAGGATTTTCCATGGGCCTAACTCTTGGCTCTATTTTTGATGCTATTGGAGTTGTAATTGGTAGCATGCTTGGTCTCATATCGGGAAGTTTATTTCTCCTGATTTTTCATATGAAAAATCTGAAGTTGTATTGGTTGTCCATAATTATTCCCCGAGACATGTGGATCATACTGTTTATAAGCATGGCCTCCATATGGCTCGCAAACTATATTAATGACGCACAATGGTCCTTATCTAAAGGATTGATTATTGGAGGAATAAGTGTCACCTGTATATTTATTATTAGCTGGTATCATCCAACACGGAAATTACTTATCCAGAGAGCACAATAATGAAAAGTTACTTGATAAAAAAATTCAAGTTAACAGAAATAAGAAAAGACAGATGGAAAGCATCAAAGGGCTTACTTACAAAACAAGAAATAAATAATCTCCAACTTAAGAGAATTGTTCTTTTCAGCTGTTCTTTGATCAAGTATTCATTAACATTTCCTATCGTTCTATTAAGGAGATTATATTTTTTGGGTTGCCTTGCATCGGAACTAGAGAGACTCCATTTTTTTCCACTAAAAAAAATCACCAAGGGAAGTGATTGCATTATAGACAAACAAAGCTGGCTCATTAATGGACAAAATATTATATTGGGTAGTTTCGTTAAAATTAGCGCATTTTCATCTGTTATGGCCGGCTATGCGTCAACAATAAACATAGGGGACAATACAATAATTGGCCCAAATGTAACAATCGTATCATTCAACCACGGTTATAAGCTGACAGACATCCCTATACGATATCAATCGTGGATAGATACGCCTAGCCAATCAATTATCATTGAAGAAAATGTGTGGATCGGCGCAAGAGCTATAATTTTGCCTGGTGCGCATATTGGAGAGGGGAGTGTTATTGGCGCCGGTGTAATTGTTCGAGGAATAATACCGGCGAGATCACTAGTATATAATAATGGTATTCCAGCACAGAGAAACATCAATGACTAATATTAAAAATTGCCCTGTTTGTAGTGGAAACGAATACCTAACTAATTCTCAACATAATGACAGGCGAAAAGGAATACCAGGAACGTGGAACTATATAGAATGCCGCAATTGCGAATTAGTGTTCTTATCTCCGATACCAACTGATGTAGAATTAAATCAATATTACTCAAAGTACCAAAGTTCGACTAAGATAGACTCAAAAAAAGGGTATGGCTCAAAATTCCCACTACTCAGAAAGTGGTATCATTATTTTAGCGGAGATGTTGACCCTCGCAACTTTGTACACGTTTCTAATGGAGCTCGTGTTCTGGATTACGGTTGCGGAGACGCAGAATATCTTCGTGATTTTCATTTTCGTGGCATCCAAATTTACGGTGTAGAATTAGATTCAAATATAGTAGAAAAATGTTGTTCAAATGGGCTCAATGTACGAAAAATTGAAAATTTTGAGAAAATTCCATACGATGACTCAGAATTCGATATCATTTATCTCATGCAAGTATTTGAGCACCTACGTAATCCCCAAAAGTTTATGCAAGAACTTTCTCGAGTACTAAAACCTGGCGGTATACTTTATCTTGCCGTACCCAATATAAATAGCATTTGGCGAAAAATTTTCAGGAAAAATTGGGTTAGCGGCTGGTTCACTCCATTCCATTTGTTTCACTATAACCACAAAACTCTAGCCAGTATAGGTCAACAGTTTGGCTTTACAACCAAAGAATATTGGAGCCGCACACCCGAGTCATGGTTTCGACTTAACCTCAAAGCATTTTTTCACTCTGAAGAACATTTCCTGGATTCACGCAAAAGTTGGATAGACATGACATTTATGCGCTACACACTAATGCTGACACTTCGCAGCATAGAATTGCTAGTACGCGAACGCGACTGTTTAGTCATAAAATTCGAAAAACAGTAATGAAACAAATAGACGTACCAAGGGTATATTGTGTCATTGCTGTCCACAATCGATTGGAAATTACTAAGCGCTGTTTGGATTACATTCAAGCCCAAGATTACCAAGATTTTCACATCGTTATCATCGACGATGGGTCAACCGATGGTACAGGAGAATACTTGGCACAACACAAGCTGGCTAATTTAACTATACTTAAAGGCGATGGCAACTTGTGGTGGGGTGGCTCAATGCATCTAGGAATAAAATTTGCGAAAGGGCTAGCAAGAAAAGCTGATTACCTGTTAATGCTAAATGACGATGTAAGTATTGATTGTGATTATATTTCAAACATGGTAAAAGAAAGCATTTCCAATAATACTGCTATTGTAGGATCAACACAATGTGATGAGACAACAGGAGAAATCATGGGCTGTGGATACCAGATTGATTACTGGAAAATGCGCATCATCCCTTTGGATTGTTCAAAAACAGTTAAACATGTCGATGCTTTACCAGGTCGAGGAGTATTAATTCCTATGGCTGCGGTCCAAAGTAGTGGAAACTTGCGCACGTGGGCATTCCCTCATTACTTTGGAGACATAGAATATACTTGCCGATTACGAGAGAACGGTTGGAAAATTAAAATAAGTCAAAGCACTGCGGTCTATACTTCCTCCAAAAGCTCAGATGTCGATATTCGCAAGAGTGGATTAATTGCACAATATTTTTCAATTCATTCAAAAACCAACCTAATCCATAGATTATTATTTTTCAGCTTATCTGGACCATTGCTATTACGTTTTATAGCGTTGCCACGCTATCTATTGATTGAAATCTGGATTCTAATCAAACGAATATGGGAAAAATAAATAACAACATCGCTAAAGGGTTTCATTCTGAAAAATTGTTATTGTCAGGTATCTTGGTAACTGCAGCACTTCTTGTTTATATTATTGTTCTATTCACATCAGAAAAAGACCAGTCATGGTTAACACCACTTTTAGTACTCCTCTCCATTTCATTTGCTTGCATCTGGTGTATACCAGCCGCAAAAAATAAGTTAGATAACAGAGTGGATTGGTTTCATCCATCAATCTTATTTCTATTAGTCTATCTTGCTTATTTTATTTTTCCTGGAATTTGGCTATGGCTAGCTAACGACTATACCCCTAATTGGATATTTTTAGGAAAGGATCCTGCCTATAATATCAATAGTGTCTTTTTTCTTGGCATTATCTCAGTCGCTGCATTTGGGGTTGGAGTTCGCGCAAAATTTGCCTTGCCTAGCAAGTTTATACAAAGCCACAGTAATTTATTTCAAAGACAAGAGGTATATGGGGTTATTATAGTTTTTTTTGTAATTGGCAGTGGATTTAAAATTTACCATCTGAGCTTAATTACTCCACTTGTATCTGACATTTTCAGCAGCCTTTCTCCGACGATGCGTCGAGATCTGCAAATCAATATAAGTTTTTCTTATCTAATATTAGAATCAATGCTGAATTGGTCGATATTACTCGCCATATTTTACTACATTGCGAATTATTCGAAAACAGGAATTAAAAAAGGCGGAATAATTATTTTTCTGCTGTTTTCTATTGTAATTTTATTAGACTATATCGTATCTGCCAAACGTAGCGAAATAATCATGCTTATTATTTTACCCGTTATCTGGTGGCATTATATCATCACTCCTTTGAACATTCGTGTTGCTGCGACTTACTTTATTCTGTGTGTTGCCTCTATTGGAGCGCTATTGATTCTACGTATAAGTTTGCCATTAATTTCGCAGGATATAGACTCAGTAGACGTCATTGGATCAAATCTATCTGAAATATTAGATTTTTATTTTAATACCCCCGAATGGTCAACCTTTGAAATGATAACAGCTTCATTTGTGCAACGAGAAGCACTATTGGAGCAAGCGGGAGGGTCAATTTGGGGATTTATTAAATACACATTTGGTACATTGTTCGTTTTTATTCCGCGCTTTATTTGGGCGGATAAACCGGGTTACGATGACTTAAGTCACGTATACTTCCAATTTGTAACTGGAATTGACGAAACAGTTGGCTTCGCTCCTACATTATGGGGTGCTTCTTTTCTATTTTTCCATATTGGAGGCCTAATTTTCGGCATGTGTCTTTTTGGCATTATATGTAAAGGAGTTTACACAATGCTTTCCCCATGGAAAGGAAAGCCAATCTCTATATTTTATTACTCTATTTTTTTCTGGATAACATTTCAATTCATCCGCTTTGGAACCATGGGGTTTACCTTACTCTATTTTATCAAAGCAATATTAATCGGTGTTATTGCAGCTCTGTTTCTTTCTCTTCGCAAGAGAATCAAAACCAGTCAACATATTCCTTAGACGAATTACAACTCATGGCAAAAGAAATTATTTAGAAAATGAAGCTCTTAAGAGTTTTTCTCGTAACTGCTCAATAAATTGAGGACTTGGGTAAATATCAGCCACGAGCCATCCTCCTTAGTTGACGGGCACGATGAACCGCCTCTATGGATTTCATGGTTAACCCAATAAGGAATTTAACCCAAGGAAAGTATCAGGTGGCCTCTGGAGCACCTATAGCCACAGTCGACCACGGGTGAGTAATAACAATCCATTCAGCAAAAGTCAGTTCAAAATACAGAAGTATCAACCGGATTATCCCGGTCGATTCGACACGATGGCCCATGCTCGGCAATGGTGTGAAGCGTATTTCGATTGGTATAACTTTGAACATCATCACAGTGGTTTGGCGAGTTTTACACCAGAGCAGATGTTTACGGGTCGCTACTATGAGGTGGTAAAACTGAAGCAACAGGCACTGGATAAGCGCTTTGAGAAAAAAAACCCAGAACGCTTTGTTAAAGGCCGACCACACGTTAAATTTCCGCCTAAATTGGTGGCCATCAATCCCTCGACTATAAAAGAAAGTGGCGATGCCGTGGCCAGTAATCAGGTGAATTTTCCAACACTCGCGGCCGCGGGTTATGTGAGCGAAAAATGAAGGTTATATTTCACGGATGTTACGCAATCTCTATGAGTTGAGTGACCAGCGGTGTGCATTCTAATTCGTCAATCTTTGGCAGCTTGGGTGACTTATCACTCATGTCGTCTTGTGATCAGTTATTGTCAAATAAGGGAATCGTTAAAGTGTACTCAAATTTATGAATTTGGCAACTTTTTTCCTCAACTTAATTGAGCAGTTACTTTTTTTCAACGACTAAGTTGTTCACGTAACTCCTACTCCACGATTACAAGCAAAACATAATACAATTTTTTTCATATCCTCAATAAATGCTTGTTTTCGTTGCACACTACACCAGAATAAAATCAAATGTTTAAACCTTTTAAAGTTGCTTTCGTACAAATTTTAGTGCCATCGTATAAGCTGACAATGTTTCAGAATATTAATGCCTTAAAGAATATAGATTTAACTCTATTCGCTGGTGATCGCGGCCCTTCTACTTTGGCTAAAGGTAGTCCTATTACGGGGGTTAAGCATATTCCATTGCGAAACAAACTTCTTCAGATCGGTCCATTTTCTATCATCTGGCAAAAAAATATACAAAAATTACTAGCCCCTACTCAATTCGACGTTATCATACTTCCTGAGGGAATTCTGTATATATCAAACTATATATTAATCCTTCGTTGCCTTATCAACCGCATTCCATTTGGCTTCTACAGTCATGGTTATAATCACCAACGTCGTGAAACTTGGTTAAGCCGCCCTCTAGAAACTCTCAGAAAAATTGTTCACCGGCTGGCTTCGATTATCATAGTATACTCAGATGAAGGCGCTAAGCATCTAATCGAAAATAGCCATATTAGTCCACAAAAAGTGTTTATTGCGCCAAATACATTAAATACAAAAGAAATTTTAGATCGAGTTTCTCAAGTTAGTAAAAAAAAGATTAATGAAACACGAAAATCCATAGGACTGACCAACGATGGATTACTTCTAGCATATATAGGTAGAATCGAACCAATTAAAAACCCAAATTGGGTTCTAGATTCAGTGCAAAAATTATTACGAGAAGGCTTTAGTGTCCATGCAATATTCATCGGTACAGGATCACAATTACCTGCATTAAA
>VAPK010382137.1_pt1 | contig 24745 bp, 23 predicted proteins | sample 3395031 | NCBI WGS metagenome assembly VAPK01 (sample SAMN08290443, study PRJNA428436) | hydrothermal vent metagenome | isolation source: Deep-sea hydrothermal vent chimney 1 | place: Pacific Ocean: Juan De Fuca Ridge
GTGTCAAATATTTGGACTTGATTTTTACTCATTATTAAATAATTTTTATCACTTTTGAATAATCAAAAATAGATTTAAAGCAAGAAAATTGATTTTGTTATTCTATTTGTTTACTATATTCAAATTATTTTGATATAGTTTAATATAATTAAAAACAGATAGTTAGCTATATATTTTTACGATGTCTATGGAAAAAACAGACTCCCTTTTTTTATTAGTGAAATCCTTGTCAAAGTCAGAAAAAAGACAATTCAAATTATATGCTGGCAGACTAGGTGGTAATTCTGAAAAAAATTTCATGGCCTTATTTTCGATTTTGGATAAAATGGATGAGTTTAGTGAAAGAATAATTCTGCAAAAAACGAATATAAAAAAGCAACAAGTATCTAACTCAAAAGCACATCTTTACAGACAAATTTTGGTGAGTTTAAAGTTAAATCCATTTCATCAAAATATAAAAACACAAATTCGTGAGCAACTTGATTTCGCAACAATATTATACAATAAAGGTCTGCACAAACAGAGCCTTAAAATATTGGATAAAGCAAAAACAATTGCTATTTCACATGAAGAAGGTAATTTGGCATATGAAATAGTTGAACTCGAGAAAATTATAGAATCTCAATATATTACTCGTAGTTTAAGTACTCGTGCGGATGATTTAACCTCTCAATCAACAGAATTGAGTGATAGAACTGTTTTGTTGAGCAAATTATCTAATTTGTCATTACAATTGTACAGTATTTTATTAAAAAAAGGATATGTACGTACTGATGCCGATTTTGAACAGGTAAAAAATTATTTTGAGAACAACTTACCTGATTATGAATATAGCACTTTAGGAGTTAAAGAGAAACTTTTTTTGTACAAGGCATATCTGTGGTACAATTTCATAACTCAGGATTTTGTTTCCTGCTATAAGTATTCTCAAAAATGGGTTGACCTTTTTTATGATAACCCTGAAATGAAAAAAAACAACCCTGTTTTTTATTTAAAGGGGATTAATTATTTATTAGAATCTTTGTTTTTAATTCAGCACGTAACTAAATTCAAATCAACTATCAATTATTTAGAGGATGAAATTACACAGCATAATTTTTCTTTGAATGGAAATACAGAATCACTTGCATTTTTATATCTGTATTTAAATAAGATCAATCTGTACTTTTTACAGGGTGATTTTAAAAAAGGAATAGATCTTGTCCCAGAAGTTTTGGAAGAGATTGAATCACATAAAAGGAAGATTGACCAGCATCATATCATGGTTTTCTATTATAAGTTCGCGAGTTTGTATTTTGGAAATAACCAGAATGAAGAATGTATTTTTTATTTAGAAAAAATAATTAAAAATAAAGATCTAAAAATGAGGGAAGATCTTTTGTGTTTTTCTCGCATACTTAATCTTGTAGCTCATTATGAGGCAGGTTTAGATCAAAATTTAGAATCACTTATTAGGTCAACCTATAAATTTTTAATCAAAATGAATGAGCTGCATCTTGTACAGAAAAAATTTATAATTTTCTTGCGAAGCTTAAGCAATATTTACCCACACGAATTAAAAGCTGCCTTTGTTAAATTACATAAAGAATTAAAAGTATTTGAAAACCATCCTTACGAAAAAAGATCATTTATGTATTTAGACATAATTTCATGGCTGGAAAGTAAAATTGAAAATGTACCGGTAGAATCTATTATCAAGAGAAAGGCCCTTTTAAATTACAAGTAAATTTTTTCTATATTTGCTCATCAAGAAAAAAGTATGAAGATCAATTTACCAAAAAATAATGTCATTAATATTTTTAGTATTTCAATTTTGAAAGAATAGGAAGTATTTTGTGATATCATAATTTTAAAAACCTTCCTTTTCAGGGAGGTTTTTTTATGTTTTAAACTTTGTAAATAACTTAATTTAAAATTCTGTAAATAAGAGCGTTACACATCTCTTGCAGGAATTGGATATTGTAATAAAAAAAATAAAATGAAACGCATGCTTTGAACCCTTTCTATTTTTGAAGATTATTGATAAAAGATAAATTTTGATTCGTAAAAATTAAGGTTTTTAGATACAACAAAAATTGATGAATAATTTAAATAAACACAGTAAAAGATTAACCCAAGACGAAACCCAGCCGGCTGCTCAAGCTATGTTATATGCTGTTGGATTTTCTGATGAGGATATGAATAAGCCTCAAATTGGAATTGCAAGTACAGGTTACGATGGTAATCCTTGTAATATGCATTTAAATAAATTGGCTGCTCAAATAAAGGTTGAAGTAAATACGAAGAATCAAGTTGGTTTGATTTTTAATACTATTGGAGTTAGTGATGGTATTTCTATGGGAACTTCGGGAATGAATTACTCATTACCCTCGAGAGATATCATAGCCGATTCTATGGAAACGGTAGTCAATGCGCAAAGCTATGATGCCTTGATTCCGGTTGTGGGATGCGATAAAAATATGCCTGGATCTGTAATGGCCATGTTGCGATTAAACAGACCGAGTATTATGGTTTATGGTGGTACCATAGCATCTGGTTGTCACAATGGAGAAAAATTAAATATTGTTTCTGCTTTTGAAGCCTTGGGAAAGAAGGTGGCTGGAACAATCGATGCCATTGAATTTAAAAATATCATCAAAAAGGCTTGCCCTGGTCCGGGAGCTTGTGGCGGAATGTACACGGCTAATACGATGGCTTCTGCAATTGAAGCCATGGGTTTTTCATTGCCGTTTAATTCTTCTTTGCCAGCAGAAAACCCGATGAAAGATAAAGAAGCTACCAGAACAGCCAATGCAATTAAAAATTTATTGGAATTAGATCTCAAACCCTTGGATATCATTTCTAAAAAATCATTGGAAAACGCAATTACACTTGTAAACGCCTTAGGTGGTTCTACGAATTCGGTGTTGCATTTTTTGGCAATTGCACATGCTGCAGATATTGATTTTGGTTTAGATGATTTTCAAAGAATTAGTGATAGAACTCCGGTTATAGCAGATTTAAAACCAAGTGGACAATATCTAATGGAAGATGTACACGATGTGGGTGGAACTCCTGCGGTAATGAAATATCTTTTAGAACAAGGCTTGTTACATGGAGATTGTTTAACGGTTACCGGAAAAACACTTGCAGATAATTTAAAGGATGTTAAAGCACTTGAATTTGAACAGGATGTGATTTACCCATCCGAAAAGGCCCTGAAATCGACCGGTAATTTGCAAATATTATTTGGTAATCTGGCTAAAGAAGGAGCAGTTGCAAAAATAAGTGGAAAAGAAGGATCTTTATTTATAGGGCCAGCTATTGTATTTAATAGTGAAGATGAGGCCAATGAAGGAATAAGTGCAGGGAAAGCTAAAAAAGGAGATGTAATAGTGATAAGATACGTTGGACCAACAGGAGGTCCCGGTATGCCGGAAATGCTTAAGCCTACATCCATGATCATGGGAGCAGGACTTGGAAAATCGGTTGCTTTGATTACAGACGGTAGATTTTCGGGAGGAACACATGGTTTTGTTGTTGGACACATAACACCGGAAGCACAAACTGGTGGCTTAATAGCATTGGTAGAAGATGGTGATATTATTACTATAGACGTTTCTTCGAATTCAATAGATGTTGATCTTTCTGCAAAAGAAATTGAAGAAAGAAAAGCCAAATGGATAAAACCGGCACCAAAACATAAAAAAGGAATTTTATATAAATATGCAAAAATGGTTTCTTCCGCTTCTGAAGGATGTGTGACAGATAAGTTTTAATCTGAAGCCTGAAACATGAAATGATTAATTATGGAAACAATTACAAAAACAAAGAGAAAAGTGAATCTACAAAAAACGATAAAAATAACCGGAGCTGAGGCGGTTGTTAAAAGTTTACTCGCCGAAGGTGTAGACCTGATTTACGGTTATCCCGGAGGTGCTATAATGCCGGTATATGATGAATTTTATAAATACCAGGATAAACTCCATCATGTTTTAACACGTCATGAGCAAGGTGCTATACATGCAGCTCAGGGTTACGCCAGAGTATCGGATAAGGTCGGTGTAGCTATCGCAACTTCCGGCCCTGGAGCTACTAATTTAATTACTGGAATAGCCGATGCACAAATAGATTCTACTCCTATAGTATGCATTACCGGTCAGGTTGGTTCTAACCTTTTGGGAAGTGATGCCTTTCAGGAAACAGATATCATAAGTATTTCAACTCCTGTAACAAAATGGAATTATCAAATTACAAAAGCATCTGAAATTCCAGGAATTATAGCCAAGGCTTTTTATATCGCAAAATCAGGAAGACCGGGACCTGTTTTAATAGATATTACCAAAGACGCTCAATTTGGTGAGCTGGATTTTAAATATGAAAAATGTAAAAAAATAAGAAGCTATAGGCCTGTTCCTCCAATAGATATCAATAAAATTGAAGCTGCTGCAGAGCTTATAAATAAAGCTAAAAAACCATTTGTTGTTTTTGGTCAAGGAGTTACTCTGGGTAATGCAGAAGAAGAATTTAAAGAATTTATTGAAAAAGTCGATATTCCTTCGGCATCAACTTTACTGGGTTTATCAGCTTTGCCAACAAAACACAATTTAAATGTGGGAATGGTTGGAATGCACGGAAATTATGCACCCAATGTATTAACAAATCAATGTGATGTTCTAATTGCTATTGGTATGCGATTTGACGATCGGGTAACCGGTAACCTGGAAACCTATGCGAAACAAGCAAAAATTATTCATTTTGATATTGACCCTGCCGAGATTGATAAGAATGTAAAAACAGACGTAGCCGTTTTAGGAGATGTTAAAGATACCTTAGCAAAAATAACTCCGTTTTTAAAACAAAAAGATCACAAATCATGGCTACAAGAATTTAAAGATCTGTACGAAATTGAACGAAAGGAAGTAATTAACGATCAAATTAATTCAACCCACGAAAAGATGTCAATGGCCGAAGTAATCGAAGCCTTGAATAAAGCAACCCAAGGAAAGGCAATAATTGTCTCAGATGTGGGTCAACATCAAATGATTGCATGCAGGTTTTCAAATTTCAAGCATCCAAGAAGTAAAATTACATCTGGTGGCTTGGGAACTATGGGGTTCGCTTTACCTGCCTCCATTGGTGCAAAAATGGGAGCTCCAGATAGAGAAGTTGTTGCAATTATTGGAGATGGCGGTTTTCAAATGAATATTCAAGAATTGGGTACAATTTTGCAAACCAAAGTACCGGTTAAAATAATTGTTCTGAACAATGAATTTCTTGGAATGGTTCGTCAATGGCAGGAATTATTTTTTGATCGTCGATATGCATCAACAATAATGACCAATCCCGATTTTGTTAAAATAGCTGAGGGTTATGGAATAAAGGCAAATAGAGTAAGTAAAAGAGAAAATTTACCCAAGGCGATTGCAGATATGATAGACTCTAAAGAATCGTACTTTTTAGAGGTAGCTGTAGAAAATGAAGGTAACGTCTTCCCTATGATCCCAACAGGGGCAACAGTTTCAGATATTAGATTAAAATAAATTAAAAAAATGCAAAAAGAAACTTTTACCATATCCGTATATTCTGAAAATAATTTGGGTCTGTTGAACAGAATCTCAACTATATTTTTAAAAAGGCATATTAACATTGAAAGTTTAACGGTTTCAAATACCGAAATTGAAAACGTTTCAAGATTTATTATTGTAGTTAATATTTCAGAAGTCCAAGTAAAAAAAGTAATTGGTCAAATTGAAAAGCAAATAGAAGTTATTAAGACCTATTATCACACCAATGACGAATCCATTTATATTCAAGCTGCACTTTTTAAAATTAAATCCAGTTTACTTTTTAATGAACGTCAAATTCAAAATATAATTAAAAACAGTAACGCTCAGATTGTAACCGTTTCTCCCGAGTTTTTTGTAATTGAAAAATCGGGAAGAAAAGAAGAGATAGAAAAACTATATAACGAATTGTTACCTTTTGGTATTATGCAATTTGTTAGATCTGGTAGAATATCTGTTACCAAAGAAGAAATGAAAATTTCAGAAATATTAAAAAAACAATTAAATTAATAAAATAGATAATGACAAATTATTTTAACACACTCTCATTAAGAGATCAATTAGCTCAACTGGGGAAATGTAGATTTATGGATCCATCAGAATTTAGTGATGGAGTGAAGGTATTAAAAGGCAAAAATATAGTAATTGTTGGGGCAGGTGCGCAAGGATTGAATCAAGGCTTGAATATGCGAGATTCTGGATTGGACATTTCATATACTTTAAGAGATGGAGCCATCCGAGAAAAACGCCAGTCTTTTAAAAATGCCAGTGAAAACAATTTTGCAGTAGGGACATATGAAGAAATGATTCCCAAAGCAGATCTGGTGATTAATCTAACGCCAGATAAACAACATACTTCAGTAGTAAAAGCGATTATGCCGTTGATGAAAAAAGGTGCTACTCTTTCTTATTCACATGGTTTTAATATTGTGGAAGAAGGAATGCAGATCCGCAAAGATATTACCGTAATTATGGTGGCTCCAAAATCACCAGGATCGGAAGTTCGAGAAGAGTATAAAAGAGGTTTTGGCGTTCCTACACTTATTGCGGTTCATCCAGAAAATGATCCAGAAGGAAAAGGTTTCGAGCAGGTGAAAGCCTATGCAGTTGCAACGGGTGGAGATAGAGCAGGAGTGCTAGACTCTTCATTTGTAGCAGAAGTTAAATCGGATTTGATGGGTGAGCAAACCATTTTATGTGGAGTGTTGCAAACCGGTTCTATTTTGAGTTTCGATAAAATGGTTGAAAAAGGTATCGAACCTGAATATGCTGCAAAATTAATTCAGTATGGTTGGGAAACAATTACAGAAGCGTTAAAACACGGAGGGATTACCAATATGATGGATAGATTATCTAATCCAGCAAAAATGAAAGCTTTTGAATTATCGGAAGAATTAAAAGCTATTATGCGTCCTTTATTTCAGAAACATATGGATAATATTATTTCTGGTGAGTTTTCAAAAACCATGATGGAAGATTGGGCTAATGATGACACAGACCTTTTAAAGTGGAGAGCTGCAACCGGTGAAACACAATTTGAAAAAACTACAGTTACAGATCGCGAAATACCTGAACAGGAATATTTTGATCATGGAATTTTAATGATCGCATTTGTAAGAGCAGGAGTTGAGTTGGCATTTGAAACCATGACAGAAGCAGGGATTATTGATGAATCTGCTTATTATGAGTCATTGCATGAAACTCCTTTAATAGCCAATACTATAGCTCGTAAAAAATTGTATGAAATGAATGCAACAATCTCAGACACAGCAGAATATGGTTGTTATTTATTTGATCATGCTTGTAAACCCTTATTATTTGATTTTATGAAAAAAATAGATACAGATGTTATTGGTAAGGCATATGGAGAAGGGAAAGACAATGGTGTTGACAACCAAAAACTCATTGCAATTAATGATGAGATCAGATATCATTCAGTTGAAATGATTGGAGCTGAATTAAGGGAATCAATGACTGCAATGATTAAAATTGTATAAGATTAGAAACTGATATTTTCAAAATGGAATAAAAATAAATTAATATTTTATTTTAATTATTTGAGTGTAACCATCGGTTTTTTATATAAAATCGATGGTTTTTAATATTGTAAATATGCAAAAGACTGTTCAAAAAATATCTATTGAAGAAATTAGAGAAGCGAGTAAAAATATTACCGAGCTGGTAAGGAGAACTCCTTTGATAAAAATGAGAAACTTTTCTGAAAGATTCCAGTCAGAAATATATTTCAAGAGAGAAGATTTACAAAGAGTACGATCCTATAAGATAAGAGGGGCGTTTAATAAAATATTAGATCTTGTAAGATCAAAGAATGCAAAAAATGTGGTTTGTTCAAGCGCTGGAAATCATGCGCAAGGAGTTGCTCAGGTATGTCATTTCTTAAACATCAAAGGAATTATTTTTATGCCAACTACAACACCACAGCAAAAAATTCAACAGGTAAAAATGTTTGGAAAAGAAAATGTAGAGGTAAAATTATACGGTGATACTTATGATGCGTCTTATGCAATTGCGAACGAATATTGTGATGCACAAAAATATGATTTTGTACACCCGTTTGATGATGAAAAGATAATAGCCGGTCAGGGTACAATAGCCTTAGAATTGATAGAGGATCTGGATGACACAATCGATTATATTTTTGTTCCTGTTGGAGGTGGTGGTTTGGCTTCGGGAATTATAAGTATTTTTAAAGAAATAAATCCCAAAACAAAAATAATAGGTGTTGAACCCGAAGGAGCACCTTCATTAAAGACATCTATAAAATACAACAAGAATACCGAATTACACAGTATCGATAAATTTGTAGATGGAGCAGCGGTAAAAAAAATGGGTGATATCACTTTTGGTATTTGTAACCAATATATTGATGATGTGATAACAATTCCGGAAGGAAAAATATGCTCTACCCTTTTGAAAATGTATAACGAAAAAGCTATAGTTGTAGAGCCGGCCGGAGCCTTATCTATTTCGGCTTTAGATTTTTATAAAGATAAGATTAAAAATAAAAAAGTAGTATGCATAGTAAGCGGAGGTAACAATGATATTTCTCGAATGGAAGAGATAAAAGAAAGAGCCCTATTATATGAGGGTTTGAAACATTATTTTATTGTGAATTTTCCTCAAAGAGCGGGAGCCTTAAAAGAATTTGTTGTTCAGGTTTTAGGGAAAAATGATGATATTACCTATTTTGAATTCACAAAAAAGAACAGTAGAGCACGAAGTGCCGCTGTAGTTGGAATTGAGTTAAAAAATGAAAAAGATTTCGCTCCATTGGTTAAAAGAATGAAGGAATTAGGATTTTTAGGGGAGTATTTAAATGAGAATCCGCAACTTTTTCAATTTTTGGTTTATTAGTGAAACTCTATTTTGAAAAGCCCTAAAGGTGAATTCAAAATAGATAGATGAAATAATCCCGCTTTATCAGCGGGATTTAAGTTTAACCTGTGAAACCAAAGGTATTATACCTTTACACTTGGATCGATACCTATTTTTGAGTTCAGTCCGTCAGTTGACGGATGAGGTTTGATATCTTTTATTAACTTTGATTATGAATAATTCTAAAAACACTATTAAATTATACAATAAATATGCAACTCAGTATCAGGATAAATTCATGGACATGGATCTCTATGCAGACACCTATGATCTGTTTTGTGATTTGATTGAGAAGAAAGCTGCAGATATTTTTGAAATTGCCTGCGGACCGGGAAATATAACCAAGTATTTATTATCCAAACGACCCGATTTTAAAATTCAGGCAATTGATTTGGCTACAAATATGATCGAGCTGGCAAAATCGAATATTCCATCAGCAAGATTTGAGGTTATGGATTGTAGAGATATTGATAAAATAGATAAGAAATTCGATGCCATTATGTGTGGTTTTTGTTTGCCTTATTTGTCTAAGGATGAAGCACTACAATTAATTGAAGATGCTTCAAAATTGGTAAAGCAAGGTGGAATATTTTATATGAGCACCATGGAAGATGATTACAGCAAATCTGGTTATGAAGGTGCCAGTTTTGGAGGGGAAGATAAAATGTTTATTCACTATCATCAGTCAGATTATCTACTAAAAGCCATGGAAAATAATGGTTTTATGAATATAAAAAAGTTTTATAAAGATTATCCAGAAAAAGATGGTACTATTACGAAGGATCTAATAATAATCGCAAAAAAAGAGTAAATGAAAAGAACTAATTCATGATTTCTTAGATCTAAAATTTTCTCTATGGCTCAGTTTTTAGTATTTTCATTTAATTTATTTATTAAAAATTCAAATAAATGATCAACTCCAATTTATCCTATAATAATTTACAATTGCGACTAATTTCTTATTCTGATCTGGATGCAATTCATGGGTTGCATATTTTACCTGAAGTAGATAAATACAATACCTTGGGAATACCCAAAAACATAGAAAAAACGAAATCGATCATTAATCCATGGATAAAGGATAATGAAAAGAAAGATATTCAAAATTACACTTTTGCCATAGAACTGAACTCATCTAAAAAATTTGTTGGATTAATTGGATTAAAATTAGGAGGAAAAATTTATAGAAACGCAGAAGTTTGGTATAAAATACACCCTGATTTTTGGGGAAAAGGAATTGCCACTGATTCTTTGAACTGTATTTTAAACTTTAGTTTTCATATCTTGAATTTACATAGAATTGAAGGGGGTTGTGCAGTTGATAATCTGGCATCATCTAAAGTAATGGTGAAAGCAGGTATGATTAAAGAAGGGAGATTGAGGAAAATACTACCACTTGAATTTGGCTGGAGTGACTCTTTTCAATATGCAATTATTGAAACTGATATTTAAAGGATATCATTAAATATTTATAGTAGTGCATTCCAAATAACCTCATCAGGTAGGGGAGAAATAATATTTATTTTTTCTTTACTCACAGGGTGAATAAAAGAAACCTTTCTTGCATGTAAATGAATACCTCCATTTTTATTGCTTCTTTTAAATCCGTATTTCAAATCACCTTTGATAGGAGAACCAATACTTGATAATTGACATCTAATTTGATGGTGCCTGCCAGTTTCAAGGTTAATTTCAAGCAGTGAATAATTATCTAGATTTTGGATTACTTTGTAATGCAATATTGCTTTTTTACAGTCATCAGTTTCTTTTTTATAGGCTGTTGATTTGTTATTTTTCGGATTCTTTTTTAAATAATGAATCAATGTATCTTCCTCATTATCAGTAATATTTTTTACAATAGCCCAATATATTTTTGTGATTGCTTTTTCTCTTAGCATTTTATTCAATCTTTCCAAGGCCTTTGATGTGCGGGCGAAAATTACAATTCCACTTGTGGGTCTGTCTAATCTATGCACAACTCCTAAAAAAACATTACCCGGTTTTTTGTATTTAATGGCAATGTATTCTTTAACAACCTCACTTAAAGGCTTATCACCCGTTTTGTCACCTTGAACAATATCACCTACTTTTTTATTGACAATTATTAAATGATTGTCTTCATATAAAATTTCAATATTTTCTTTTGTGCTGCGCATTGTTTTGTTAATGGATGGGTAAAAATACAAATTAATAATGTGACTCAGGTTACCAAAAAAAGCAGAATTAGCATTAAACTTTTGTATAGATTTAATGTCTATAATAGTAGAATAAAACTGTATTAATTTAAATCTATAATTATGAAATTTATGCTATTTATTATTGGAACGATGTTGTTTTTTGGATGTGATGAGTCTGATGACCCTTTGAATATTCAGCCATTTTCTGAAAATTCTGAAGTTGAAGATTTACAAATTGAAGTTGAAGATATTCAATTTTCAAAAGAAGAGGAAAAGCTAGCCAGAGATGTTTATTTGTATTCATATGATTTATATAACCTATATATCTTTAAAAACATTTCGGATAGTGAACAATTACACATGGATAGTGTAACGGAAATTATGGAAAAATACAATATCGAAGATTTGTCTTTTGAAGAAAGAGGTAAATTTTCAAATGCCGCTTTGCAACAATTGTATGATGATTTAACCAGTCAAGCTGCTATCTCCATAAAAGATGCCTTAATTGTTGGTGCGACTATAGAGGACTTGGATATTAATGATCTGAATGAATTTATTTTTAACAATACCTATGATGATATTGAAGAGATGTATGAGTTTTTGAATTGTGGATCTAGAAATCATTTAAGAGCTTACATAGGAAGTTTAGAAAATTATAATGTAATCTACGATCCTCAGTTTATTTCTATCGAAGAGTTTGAATCAATAATTAATAATCAAAGTGAAATATGTTATAATTAATTTTAAAAATTATTAAAATGAAAAATAATGCCATAATCCTAGTTGCTGCGATGCTACTTTTAGTTTCCTGTAACCAGGATAAAAAAAACCTGACCCAATTGAACAAGAATGTATTGATTAATCAAAATAATACAGAATCAGAGGCCTATCAATTATTAAGTACGCAATGCTATATTTGTCATAGTATCAATTCTACTTCTCACGATGCTTTGATCGCTCCCCCTATGGTGGCTGTCAAAAAAAGGTATTCAAGATTGTATAATACAAAAGATGAATTTGTAAACGCTTATTCAAAATGGGCGTTAAATCCGAATAAAGAGGATGCAATTATGTTTGGTGCGGTTACTCAATTCAACGTAATGCCTAAACAAAATTTTAAAGAAGAAGATATAAGAAAAATTGCAACCTACATTTTTGAGAATGAATTGGAACAACCTGCTTGGTTTGAAGAACACCAAAAAGAAATGCAAAGAACTAATAAAAATGCAAGAAGGAAAAACAATTAAAACCTATTAAATTTTTGATTTATAATATTTTAAGATAAATCGGAATTGACTTGATCTATATAACTTAAAATATCTTTCCTCCCTGTTTTATTCGTGGAAGAGCTAATAAAATAGGGGGGTAATTCTTCCCATGTCTCTAATAAAACCTCTTTGTATTTTTTAATATTCTTGGGAAGTGCTGATTTGTTTAATTTGTCGGCTTTTGTAAAAACAATACAAAAAGAAATCTGGTTTTCACCTAAATATTGCATGAATTCCAGATCAATTTTTTGTGGCTCATGTCTTGAATCGACTAAAACAAAAGAGCAAACCAATTGTCTTCTTTTATTGAAATACTCTTTAATAAACCCCTGAAATGTTTTCCGGGAATCTTTAGAGGCCTTGGCATATCCATAACCCGGTAGGTCAACTAAGAACCAGTTTTTATTGATTAAAAAGTGATTTATTAGTTGTGTTTTTCCTGGTTTTCCGGATGTCTTAGCCAAGTGACTATGATTGGTTAACATGTTGATTAAAGATGACTTACCTACGTTTGAGCGTCCAATAAAAGCATATTCAGGTAAATTATCTTTCGGACATTTTAAGATATCTGAATTACTAATTACAAATTCTGCAGTTTTAATTTTCATTTGTTAATGAGTAAATAATTATTCGCGAGACTCTAAAATTTATTTCGATTTTTGCTAGTCGAACTAATAATTATTTTATTTAAAATGTTTTTTCAACCAGGATTCAAGAATTAGATTAAATTGTTTTGGATGTTCCATCATTGGTGCATGACCACATTTATCCATCCAGAATAATTCAGAATTGGGTAAGAGTTTGTGAAATTCTTTCGCTACATCAGGTGGTGTTACGGTATCATTTTTACCCCAAATTAAACAAGTTGGCTGCATCATTTTAGGTAGATCTTTTGACATATTATGTCGAATGGCACTTTTTGCAATTGCTAAAGTTCGAATCAACCTATTTCTGTTATTTAAAGTATCAAATACATCATCTACTACTTCTTTTGTAGCAATTTTCGGATCGTAAAACACATCCTCTGTCTTTTTTTTGATATACTCATAATCACCTCTTTTAGGGTAACTTTCACCCATAGAGTTTTCATACAATCCAGAGCTTCCTGTAAGTACCATACCAATCACATTTTCGGGATTCAACTTTGCGTGATATAAAGCTATATGCCCGCCAAGTGAATTACCCATCAAAATATACTTATCAAGGCCTTTAAAATTCACAAAATTCTTAATGAATTTAGAAAGACTTTTTACGTTTGTTTTTAAAATTGGTAGATTATATAAAGGTAATTCTGGCATGATAACCTGAAAACCTAATTCTGAAAAATGATCGAATACACCGTCGAAATTACTCAGGTTTCCCATTAAACCATGTAGAATAATTAAGGGAGTGCCTTTTCCTGATTCGAGGTATGTAAATTTGTTTTCTTTTTTGAGGGTATATTTCATTTATTAAAAAATAATTTCTAAGCAATTTGCAAATTTACATATTTTGGTTCAAAGTACTAATTTTCTTAACACTACTTGAACTAAAATATAATAAATATCTACAAGTAAATTTAACTATCTAGTAACCAAATATATAAAAACTAATTAAGAAAGTTATAAACAAAGTGGTAAAAAATGGTAAATAGTGGTAAATTTCTTTATATTTGTCCTTATAATTTAACTTTTGACCTACAAGGTGGTAAATTTAATAGGTACATACGAATGTAAGGCAGATGTAAAAGGAAGGCTTATGCTACCCGCTACAATTAAAAAACAGTTGTCAAGTGTTTTACAAGATGGCTTTGTTTTGAAACGATCTGTTTTTCAGCCCTGTTTAGAGCTTTACCCCATGAGTGAATGGAATTTAATGATGGCGAAAGTAAATAAATTGAACAGGTTTATTAAGAAGAATAATGATTTTATAAGAAGGTTTACGGCCGGTGTTAAGATAATAGAACTCGATGTTTCGGGAAGAATGTTGATTCCGAAGGACTTACATTCTTTTGCTGGAATTGACAAAGAAGTGGTCTTGTCTTCTTCGGTAAATATTATTGAAATATGGGATAAAAACAAGTATGAAAAAGCAATTGATGATGCAGCTACAGATTTTGCCGATTTAGCTGAAGAAGTTATGGGTAATGTAAATGATGACGGTGATGACCTATCATAATCCGGTATTGCTCTTTGAAAGTGTTGGTGGTTTAAATATTGATCCGAATGGGGTTTATGTAGATCTTACTTTTGGTGGAGGTGGTCATTCTAAAGAAATTTTAAAAAGTTTGGGCGTAAACGGAAGGCTTTATGCCTTTGATCAAGATGCAGATGCTTTAAAAAACGAGATTGATGATGAACGATTTACATTAATCCATGAAAATTTTAGATTTATGAAAAGGTTCTTGCGTTTTTATGGTGTAAAAAAAGTGAATGGAATATTGGCAGATCTAGGCGTTTCTTCGCATCAATTCAATGAAGCAGAAAGAGGTTTTTCAATCCGATTTGATGCAGATTTGGATATGAGAATGAGTAGTGATAATGAATTATCTGCTTATCAAGTAATTAATAAATATAGCGAAGAAAAGTTAAGTATGATTTTGTTTCAATTTGGTGAATTGAGAAATGCCAAAACATTGGCTAAGGAAATTGTTGAGGCGAGAAAAGAAAATGAAATTAAAACCAGTTTTGATCTAAAGAATGTACTTCGAAAATATTTACCTAGAGCTAAAGAAAATAAGATTTTAGCACAAATATTTCAGGCGATACGCATAGAAGTAAATCAGGAAATAGAAGCGTTAAAGGAGTTTTTATTACAAACACCCGACTTATTAGATGAAGGTGGAAGATTGAGTGTTATTTCTTACCATTCACTAGAAGATAGACTGGTAAAGAGATTTATTCAAAATGGTTTGTTCGAGGGTGAACCTGAAAAAGATTTTTATGGAAATTTTTCTGTTCCTTTCAAAAAAGCAGAAAAACTAATTGTACCATCAGAAAAAGAAATAAAACAAAATAATCGCGCCAGAAGCGCAAAATTAAGAATTGCTATAAGAATATAATTAAACCAGAAATTAACTAAATCTAAAAATGTCTAAAGCCAAACAAACAATTTATAATATTTTAAAAGGAAAATTCCTGGTTGATGAAGACGCAAAGAAAAATTGGGGCTTCATCATTTTTTTAACCGTATTGGCTCTCTTAATGATTTCCAGTTCACATCAAATCGATAAGAAAGTCCAATTAATTGCAGAGTTAAACAGTAACAAAAGAGAATTGCGATCGCAATTCGTAGCTACAAAATCTGATTTGATGAAATTGAAAATGGAATCGAGTATTTCAAAAAAATTAGAAGAAAATGGTTTGTTTATCTCTCAAACACCACCCCAAAAAATTAAAGTTATAATTAATTAGTAATCATGGCAGTACAAAAAAAACAAATATTAAATAAGGTGTATTTACTTACCGGATTTATGTTTTTGTTTGCGATAGCCATAGTGTATAAATTGGTTCAAATCGAGTTTGTCAATGGTGATTTATACCGAGAGCAGGCTGAACAGGGTACTGTTAAAAATTTTGAAATTGCTGCGAATAGGGGGAACGTTTACACTGCAGATGGTAGTTTATTGGCAACTTCTGTAACCAAATTTGATGTAAGAATGGATGCAGTGACCGTTAGTAATGAAAATTTTGAAAGTGGAATTAAAGAATTGAGTAAGTCTCTCTCGGCCATGTTGGGGAAAAGCTCGGGGTATTATGAAAATAAAATCAGAAAAGCCAGAGCAAATAAAAACAGGTATTTATTTATCACACGAAATTTAAGTTATAACGAGTATCAAAATATTAAACAATTCCCAATATTTAAGTTAGGCACTTATAAAGGTGGATTGATCATTGAACAACGCACCGTTAGAGAACACCCAATTGGAAAAATTGCAGAACGAGCAGTAGGGTATGACGATTACAGGGGAAGAGTTGGAATCGAAGGGAGTTTTTATGAATTTTTAAGAGGTAAAAAAGGGCAAAGACTAAAGCAAAAAATTGCAAAAGGGCAATGGAAACCATTGAATGATAACAATGAAATTGAACCTATTGATGGGAAAGATATAATTACTACTATCGATTTAAACATTCAAGATGTGGCTCATCATGCCTTATTGAGTCAATTAGAAAAGTTTAGCGCCGATCATGGTTCTGTAGTTGTGATGGAAACCAAAACAGGTGAAATCAAAGCCATGTCGAATTTGGGAAGAACTTCGAAAGGAACCTATTTTGAAAAAAGAAATTACGCCATTTACGAATCGCACGAGCCTGGATCAACATTCAAATTAATGGGTATGGTGGTTGCGCTTGAAGATAAGGTGATTGATACCGCAAATATTATAGATACCGAAAAAGGTGTAATCACCTTTCACGGAAAATCTGTTAGAGATTCTCATCATGGAGGTTATGGTAAAATTTCTGCAGCAAGGGTTTTTGAAGTTTCTTCTAATGTTGGAATAGTAAAAATTATCAATGAACATTATAAAAACGATCCGAAAAAATTTATTAAAGGCTTGGAAAGGATGCATATAGGGAAAAAAATAGGCTTGCCAATAAAAGGGGAAGGTGAGCCTATTCTTCCGGATCCGGGTAATAAAAAAACGTGGAGCGGTTTGTCACTTCCGTGGATGGCATATGGTTATGGAGTTTCTTTAACCCCTCTCCAAATACTTACCTTTTATAATGCAATTGCTAATGATGGTGAAATGGTAAAGCCCAGGTTTGTAAAAGAAATAAGAACCCAAAGTAATGTAGTTACAAAATTTGAAAAAGAAGTAATCAACCCAAAAGTGTGTTCTCAAGAAACCATCGACAAGGTTAAAGAGATGATGCTCAATGTTGTTAAAAAAGGAACTGCAGAAAATATTTATGATGAAAACTTTTCTATGGCAGGAAAAACCGGCACTTGCCAAACAGAATATTGGACAGATGATACCCAATATGTTTCTTCTTTTGTTGGGTATTTTCCGGCAGAATCACCAAAATATTCTTGTATAGTGGTTATTCATAAACCAGATAAAAAATTAGGCTATTACGGAAATATTGTAGCAGCACCGGTATTTAAGCAAATTGCACGCAAGATCTATTCAGGTACTCCGGTACAAGACGAAATTGACTTTCCATCTAAGATAGCTTCTATGGATAAAAAATATAACAGTTTTTATAAAAAAGCAAATACTACTTATAAAACAGTTCCCAATGTTAAAAATATGCCCGGAATGGATGCCATTTCTTTATTAGAAAATTTGGGATTTAAAGTCAGTTTTACAGGTATAGGAAAGGTGATGTCACAATCGATCAAACCTGGAAAAGAGTTAAAAAAAGGAGAAACAATAAATTTAGAATTATCTACATAGACTTTGAAAATATTAAAAGACATATTATACAAAGTGGCAGTTGAATCGGTAAAAGGTTCTACTGAAAAAGAAATTGGATCTATTGAATTCGATTCCCGAAAAATTGAACACAACTCTTTATTTGTTGCTCAAAAAGGACTTGTTTTCGATGGACATAGATTTATTGATTTGGCTATTTCAAAAGGCGCTAAAGCAATTATTTGCGAGAATATGCCACAAGAAATGATAGCCAACATAACTTATGTAAAAGTAAATGACAGTAATGAAGCTCTTGCAATTATAGCGACTAATTTTTATGATAACCCTTCCGAAAAGTTAAAATTAATAGGAGTTACCGGAACAAATGGAAAAACTACTGTTGCCACATTATTGTATAGGTTGTTTAAAAAAGCCGGTTATAAAGTGGGTTTGCTATCTACGATTAAAATTTTAGTAAACAACAAAGAAACGCCATCCTCCCTTACCACTCCAGACTCATTATTGATAAATAAAGTAATGCATGATATGGTTGAAGAAGGAGTTGAGTATTGTTTTATGGAAGTAAGCTCACATGGAATTCATCAAAAAAGAACAGCCGGACTCACTTTTAGAGGAGGAATTTTTACTAATCTTAGTCATGATCATTTAGATTATCACAATTCTTTTGCAATATATAGAGATGTTAAAAAATCTTTTTTTGATAATTTACCAAAATCGGCATTCGCCTTGGTTAATATTGATGATAAAAACGGGGAGGTAATGCTACAAAACTGCTCTGCTAAAAAATATAGCTATGCACTTAAAACCGTTGCCGATTATACGCTTCGAATTATAGAAAACCAATTTAATGGCCTTTTGTTGAATATTGAAAATCACGAAGTGTGGTCCAAACTAATTGGAAATTTCAATGCTTATAATTTATTGGCAATCTATGCTTGTGCCGATATTATAGGAATAGACAAGTTAGATAACTTAAGACTGATTAGTGAATTGGATAATGTCGATGGCAGATTTCAGCATGCAATTTCAAAAAAAGGGATCAATTCAATAGTGGATTACGCTCATACACCAGATGCCTTAAAAAATGTGTTGGAAACCATTAATACAATTAGAACACAGAATGAACAAGTGATTACGGTTGTTGGTTGTGGTGGAGATCGAGACAAATCAAAAAGACCAAAAATGGGCCACATTGCTTCTGTTTTGAGCAATCAGGTTGTTTTCACCTCAGATAATCCAAGATCTGAAGATCCGGAAGAAATTATTAAAGATGTAGAATCAGGCGTAAAACCAGAAAATTATAAAAAAACCATATCGATAATTGATAGAAGTCAGGCTATAAAAACTGCTTGCAAATTAGCCAATCAAGGCGATATTATTTTGATTGCCGGCAAAGGACATGAAACCTATCAAATTATTGGTGATCAAAGAATAGATTTTGATGATTTTAAAATAGTAAACGAATTATTAACCGAATTAAATAAATAAATCAAATCGTAAATGCTGTACTACTTATTTGAATACTTAGATAAATATTACAATTTAACCGGAGCAGGTCTATTTCAATATATATCCTTCCGGTCTGCTATGGCATTTGCATTTTCATTATTGATCTCTACAATTTACGGAAGAAAAGTGATTAATAAACTTCGTTTACTTCAAGTGGGAGAATCTGTGAGAGATCTTGGTTTAGAAGGTCAAAATGAAAAATCCGGAACTCCAACAATGGGAGGATTGATAATAATAATGGCAACTTTAATTCCGGTTTTTCTATTTGCAAAATTAGATAATATATATATAATCATCTTAATTGTTACTACACTTTGGATGGGAGTGATTGGTTTTATTGATGATTATATTAAGGTCTTTAAAAAGAATAAAGAAGGTTTAAAAGGAAGATTTAAGATTATAGGACAAATTACTTTAGGAATCTTTGTTGGTCTAATGCTTTATTTTAATGCAGATGTTGTTGTAAAAGAAAAATTAAGATCTGGTCAAATTTTTCAAAATGAACAACTTACAGTGCCTTCAAATAAATTTGGAGATGTGCAAAAATCTACTAAAACGACAATTCCTTTTGTGAAGAACAATGAATTTGACTATGCCAATCTAATTAAATGGTTAGGCGATAATTCGGCAGATTACGTATGGATAGTGTACGTTTTGGTGGTAATATTTGTGATTACTGCAGTGTCGAACGGCGCTAATCTTACCGATGGAATTGATGGCTTGGCTGCAGGGAGTTCAGCGATTATTGTTCTGGCTTTAGCCGTTTTTGCCTGGGTTTCAGGTAATATCATATTTGCCGATTATTTAAATGTAATGTATATCCCAAATTCTGGTGAAATTACAATTTTTATAAGTGCATTTGTTGGTGGATTGGTTGGATTTTTATGGTACAATACTTATCCGGCACAGGTTTTTATGGGTGATACAGGTAGTCTAACTATAGGTGGGATTATAGCTGTGATTGCATTTTCTGTAAGGAAAGAATTTTTAATACCCATTTTGGCAGGAATCTTTTTAGCAGAAAATTTATCGGTGGTCATGCAAGTAGCCTATTTTAAATATACCAGAAAAAAATTCGGAACGGGGAAACGAATATTTTTAATGTCGCCTTTACACCATCATTATCAAAAAAGAGGATATCATGAAAGTAAAATAGTAACCAGATTTTGGATCGTAGGGATTCTATTGGCGGTATTATCGATTTTAACTTTAAAAGTAAGATAACATAACAATTAAAAATTAAATAAATGAGTATTTCAGCTTTTGCTTTGCAAACCAATTTCAATGTAAAAAATGCCATGGCATCGAATACCTTACCGGATTTAAAGAAAGTTCGTATGGAAACAATTAGAGAAAGTATGGCAGATTTTGAAAATGAAGAGCATCGCATTGAAAAAGTGCTACAAATAAATGGCGTTCAATATATTAATGATTCAAAAGCTGTAAATGTAAATGCAACGTATTATGCATTAGAATCGGTTGATTCACCCATAGTATGGATTCTTGGTGGAGTAGATAAAGGAAACGATTATGAAACATTATATCCTTTGGTAAATGAAAAAGTAAAGGCAATTATTTGCCTGGGAGACAACAATGATAAAATTATAGAATCCTTTGTGAATATGGTCGATTTTATGATAGAGACCTCCTCAATGGAAGAGGCTGTTAAAATAGCATATAAATTAAGTGAGAATAAAGATTCTGTTCTTCTTTCACCCTCTTGTGCCAGTTATGATATGTATGAAAATTATGAAGATAGAGGAAATCAGTTTAAAAACGCAGTAAGACAATTATAAGAAAAACTATAGGTAAAAAATGACAAGCTTATTTAAAAATATTAAAGGAGATAAAACCATATGGGCAATCATAGCGGTGTTAGCGATTTTTTCATTTTTACCTGTTTATAGTTCAAGTACAAATCTTGTTTATGTTGCAGGAAAAGGAACAACATTAGGCTATTTATTAAAACATGCCATATTATTATTGCTTGGTTTTGTTATTGTATATGCAACGCACCGAGTGCCTTACAAATATTTTAGCGGACTTTCTGTGTTAATGCTACCTGTTGTAATGGTGTTACTAGCATATACCCTAACTCAAGGTACTGTTATTGGAGGGGTCAATGCAAGTAGATGGATAAGTATACCAATTATAGGTGTTGGCTTTCAAACGTCCACATTGGCATCGGTGGTTTTAATGATCTATGTTTCTCGCTATTTGGCTAGAAATAAAGGAAAAGAGATTAATCTTAAGGAAAGCTTTTTATATCTGTGGGCTCCAATAGGGGTAGTTCTATTACTGATTTTACCAGCAAATTTTTCGACAACTGCAATTACATTTTCCATGGTTATGCTCTTGGTTTTTTTAGGTGGGTATCCTGTTAAGTATTTGGCATCTATTTTAGGTATAGGAATTGTGGCTTTGGCATTGTTTGTCTTAACAGTTAAAGCATTCCCAGATACAATGCAAAATAGCCGAATCAATACCTGGACTAATAGGGTTGAAAATTTTATGTCGGGTGAATCGGAAGATAATTACCAGGCAGAAAAAGCAAAGATAGCATTGGCCTCAGGTGAAATATATGGTAAAGGACCGGGAAAAAGTGTGCAAAAGAATTTTTTACCACAATCTTCTTCCGATTTTATTTATGCGATTATTGGAGAGGAATTCGGACTTATTGGCGCCATTTTAATTATTTTATTCTATCTGGGTTTATTATTTAGAATAGTGATCATTGCTACGAAGATAGAATCTATTTTCGGTACTTTATTGGTATTGGGAGTTGGCTTACCAATTGTTTTTCAGGCATTGATCAATATGGCTGTTGCTGTAGGATTATTACCTGTTACCGGGCAACCTTTACCCTTAATAAGTACAGGTGGTACTTCTATTTGGATGACGTGTTTTGCTATAGGAATAGTTCTCAGCGTAAGCGCAACAAATGAAAGTATTTCAATTAAAACAAAAAAAGAAAAATTAGAAAATCCTTTAGATATTTTACATGAAGCAATCGGTTAAAATATTATTGAGTGGAGGCGGTACAGGAGGGCATATTTACCCTGCTGTTGCGATTGCAAATGAATTAAAAGAAAGAAATCCAAATTCAGAATTTTTGTTTGTTGGAGCAAGTGATAGAATGGAAATGGAAAAAGTGCCACAGGCAGGTTATAAAATCAAAGGATTGAATATTACAGGGTTACAAAGAAAATTATCGGCAAAGAACCTTGCTTTTCCGTTTAAATTGATTCAAAGTTTGATAAAAGCAAATCAGATAATAAACAATTTCAAACCAAATATTGTTATTGGTACGGGAGGATATGCTTCAGGGCCAACTTTATATATAGCAAACAAGAAAAAATTACCTAGTGTTATACAAGAACAAAATTCTTTTCCGGGAATAACGAATAAATTATTGGCAAAAAAAGTAGATAAAATATGTGTAGCCTATGATGGTTTGGAGACCTATTTTCCGAAAGATAAAATTATTAAAACAGGTAATCCGGTAAGACAAGATTTAATTGAAATTGATGATAAAAGAAAAGAAGCGATAAGTTATTTTCATTTGGATGATAAAAAGAAAACAATAGTAATTCTTGGTGGTAGTCTTGGTGCAAGAGTTATGAATCAAACCATCGAAAGAAATTTAGATTCAATTTTAGAAGAAGGGGTACAAATAATATGGCAATCTGGAAAATTGTATTTCGATGATTATAAAAAGTACAATGAAACAGAAGGTGTTCAAGTGTTTGAATTCATTCAAAAAATGGATTTGTTGTATGCAGCTTCCGATTTAATTATTAGTAGGGCAGGTGCAGGGTCTATTTCAGAACTGTGTATTGTTGGTAAACCCGTTATTTTTATTCCTTCTCCCAATGTTGCCGAAGACCATCAAACCAAAAATGCTTTATCGATTACAAAATTTGATGCCGCTATTATGATAAAAGAAAATGAATTGGAAAAATTTGGTAACACACTTAAGGATTTGATACACAATGAAGAAAGAAAAAAAACTTTAAGTAAAAATATTAAAAAATTGGCTTTGCCCAATGCGACGAAACACATTGTTGATATTGTGGAAGAACTATTAAAATATAAAAATTAGAAAAAAATTATGTGCTAGATACTTTGTTAACTATGGTAAATTCAGGGAGTAGTGAGGGGATTATTTTCTGGATTGCCATAGTTTTAAAAAAAGAGTTTAAACAACAATGAAAAAATACGTATTACATATCAAATTTATTTTAATATTAGCTCTACTAACCTTTTTATATGGTTTTGCAGCAAAGAGAAATGCCATTAAAAAGAATAATAATATTGATGTTGTATTTGAAAATGGAGAAAATCTTTTTATAAGTTATGAAATGGTTAATAAGTTGTTAATACAAAATCTAGATAACTTTGAAAATGAATCAAAAGATAATATAAATTTGAACAATATAGAACTATTTGTGCAAGACCATGAAATGATTGAAAATGCAGAGATTTTTCTAACTTTAAGTGGGGGTTTAGGGGCAATAATTAAACAAAGAAATCCAGTTTTGCGTGTAGCAAATAATTTGGAAACCTATTATTTTGATGAATTGGGCAAGAAAATGCCATTATCAGATAATTATTCTGCCAGAGTACCAATAACCACAAGTGATTTAAACAAAAATAATTGTATCGATATAATTTGCCTGGCAAATAAAATTTATAAGGATGATTTTTTGCGAAAACAAATTATAGGAATAGATCAAATAGCAGGAGAAAAAACAAATCAATTTGAGCTAAAAACGAGAGTTGGTAATCAAAGAATTGTTTTTGGTGATTTAAAAAGAATGGATGAGAAGATTATAAAACTCAAAGTGTTTTATCAAAAAATGATAACGGATAGTATTGTAAATAAGTATAAAACTATTAATTTGAAATTTAACGGTCAGGTTGTTTGTGAAAAATTATAAGATATGGAAAACGATAATATAGCGGTTGGATTGGATATTGGGACAACTAAGATTGTTGCGATGGTTGGTAGACAAGATGTCTATGGTAAAATTGAGGTTCTTGGTACAGGAAATGCAAAAAGTCTAGGTGTTCATAGAGGAGTAGTTAATAATATTACGCAAACCATTCAATCTATACAACAAGCCGTCGATGAAGCTGAGAACTCATCGGGAGAAAAAATTGGCAAAGTAGTAGTAGGAATTGCCGGTCAGCATATTAGAAGTTTACACCATAGCGATTATATTACTCGGTCAAATTCTGATATGGTTATTGATGAAAATGATATTGAAAGATTGATTAATCAGGTATATAAACTGGTTATGTTACCCGGAGAAGAAATAATCCATGTTCTACCACAAGATTATAAAGTAGACGGTCAAGCCGAAATAAAAACGCCTATTGGAATGTATGGTGGGAGATTGGAAGCAAACTTTCATGTAGTAGTAGGACAGGTTTCATCTATAAGAAATATAGGAAGATGTATTAAAAGTGCCGGTTTAGAATTGGCCAATA
>VAPK010707667.1_pt1 | contig 24663 bp, 36 predicted proteins | sample 3395031 | NCBI WGS metagenome assembly VAPK01 (sample SAMN08290443, study PRJNA428436) | hydrothermal vent metagenome | isolation source: Deep-sea hydrothermal vent chimney 1 | place: Pacific Ocean: Juan De Fuca Ridge
AAAAGAGTAAAGAGATGTATTGTTGGGAAGATATAGATTATATTAACATTGATGAGGTTGGTGTTGATGACGGAGATTTGCGATTGTCGTATAAAGATATAGAACTACTTCAATACACAGGGCTTAAAGATAAGAATGGTAAAGAGATTTATGAGGGTGATATATTCCAAGATGAAGAAGATGGTTCATATGATTTCGTTAAATGGAATAAAGTTTATGGAGGATATGGAACTAATATATGGTGGTTGCCCAAAGAATTAGTTGAACAATCAAATAAGATTGAGATAATCGGTAACATTTGTGAGAATAAAGATTTAATTAAAAAGTGATATGAAAAATAAAAAAACTTGGAATAAGAAATTGAGAAAACAATTTAAAAGAGTATTAAAATTATTATAAAGCAATCAATTAAGATTGCGTAATTTAAATATATATGAACAACGAAACAGTTTCAAAAATAGCAGACGAACTTATTCAACATTTTATGATAGAATGCGACGCAAGAGTTTGCGCTGGCGACCGTGATTTTATTATAAATACAATTAACAAAAATAAACCCCTTTGGTCTAGGGATATTAAATAATAAAAACTATGTTACCATTAACAAAAAAAGAGGAAGATGTTTTCGCTTATATCTTAGGGTATATTGTTGATAACGGTTATTCGCCAACAAGAAGGGAAATAGCGGATCGCTTTAATATTTCAATTGTGGGTGCTCAATATTTTGTAAATGTTTTATGCCAAAAAAATAGAATTCGCCTTTTAGGAAAAAAAGGGAAAATGGTTAAAAGAAATATTGTTATTCGCAAAGGCTTGTAATAGTTTATAATAAGGTGTATAATCATAATATAATTTAATAATATAAAATGTATGGCAAAAACAAAAAAGACCACGAAAAAAGTGGCAAAAGAAATAAAGAAAAGAGTTATTAAAAAAGGGCTAGTTATTGTTCATAGCCCAGTTAACCCGACGCAAGAATTTATTGTTGCTAGTGAGTTAGCCGATGATCAAGCGATTGAAGGAGAATTGCTTGGCAAAGCTATGGAACACTATGTTTATAGTTTTAATCAAAAAGATAAAACGGTAACAGGATTAACAGTCGCAGGAGTAAACGAAATAAGCAGACAATTAACGAGAAAAAATAACAGCGGGATTAAAATAAGAATAGTCCCGGATAGTATTAAGATAGACACTAATGCCGAAATGGAAAGTCAGAAAGGTATTAGTGTTATTTTATTAGCAGAAAATATGCTCTCGGGAGAGACTGCTATCGGTGCTAAATTTGAACCGTTCAAAAAGCGAGGATTAAAAGGTCTTTATGCGAATACTTTTGCTCTTGAAAAAGCAGTTAGTAAAGCAGAGAGAAATGCTAAGCGTAAATTGATACCAGAAAAGGTCGCAATTGAAATGATTAAAAAATTTGTATCAATTGGAAAAGTAAAGCAGATTAGTCAACCAGTGAATGGAACACGAAGGTTTGCGCCGATTAAGGAACAAGAACAAGAAATAAACTATCTTGCCAAGTTAATAAAAAATTTAGCAAGAGTTGCTAAGATAGAAATCTCTGGAAATATTACTAAAGAACAAGCACAAACAATGATAGATACTTTTAATAGTTATACAGGGCTTAATATTAAAAGTTTAAAAATTATTCAAGCTACTGCTAAAAAATATTTAATGGAGTTTATAAATAGCCCATTAATGGTAAAATAATATGACATATAGCAAATCAAAACAAATACTTTTAAATGAGCAAAGAAAAATCAAAACTAAAATAGAAGGAAGAAAAAGAGAAATAATGAAACTTGAAAGTGATTTATCAGAAATTGAGAAAGACATAAATAAGCTTAATTAATTAACTATAAAATTATGGCAAAGACATACGAGCCAACACGCACATTTGCGTTGTATGGCGGAAAAATTATAATTGATTTTTATGACCGATATGGTCGTTATACTCACGTCTATATTAGACGAGATAATGGCGAGTGGTTAAAATCCGTTACTGGCGCTACTGGAATTTTAAACAAGCCGTTGCTAATTCCGTGGGCTTGTAAGGAAATGGAAAAAAGTTTATTAGAAACTTTTAAAGAAAAAGGAAATCTAACTAATAAAGATATTGCTTTTTCTAAAAATGCTTGGAGAATAAAAAGGGACAAGTCGGCAGAATTAGGAACAATTATTCACGAATTAGCCAGTGAATATATTAAATATAAGTTAGGCGTAAATAAAACAATGCCTAAAATACCAGTTATTAAAAGCAGTCCAGAAATGAATAAGGAAGAAGCGAAAGAGAAAACAGAACAAATCAAAAACGCTTATTTAGCGTTTCGTGACTGGGAGAGAGAACATAATGTTAAGTTTGTATCTACCGAACAATTAGTTTATTCTAAAAAATATAATTTCGTTGGAACATTAGATTGTATTGCTATGATTGACGGCGAATACTGTTTGATAGATTTTAAAAGTGGAAATGGAATTTATGGCGAAATGATTTATCAAGTTAGTGGTTACGGAATAGCCTCGGAGGAAGAAACTAAAAAGAAGTTTGATCGTGCTTGGATTATAAAATTTGGTAAAGAGACAGCAGAGTTTACTGCTAAAAGTTTTATTCTAAAACCTAATTTAAACAAAGCCTTTTTATCTTGTTTGTATCTTAAAACTTTACAAAAAGATGTTGAGGCTTTAGTAAAATAATATGAAATTGAAAGATAAAATTTTATATTGTTTAGAAAAAGATGAGCAATCACGAAATAGCGATATACGATTGACTCAATCAATTTGGTTTAATTTTCATCGTGATAAATTATTTGAAAATGAGAAAGGAAAACTATGTATTAATATACAAGATTTATTTGATTTACCTCGTGAAGATAATATCAAGCGAATAAGAGCAAAAATACAAAACGACCAACATAACCCACAGTTCTTGCCTACTAGTATTGAAGTGAGAAGGCAAAGGGGCATACTAGAGCAGACTTGGAGGGCATACTTGGGCTATTTGACCGAGAACCCGTCAACGGGCTGACAAATGGCTAAATAAGGGCAATAAACCGACATTTTAAGTCGGATAAACATAATCAATATGAACAAAGTAATTTTAATCGGTAATTTAACAAAAGATGTTGAATTAAAAACTACCAATACTGGCAAGAGTGTAGTGTCAACGTCAATCGCCACGAATAAAAGTTATATAGATAAAAGTGGCGAACGCAAACAGATTACTAATTTTCACAATTTAGTAATTTGGGGAAAGCAAGCTGAAGTATTTGCTAAATATTTACACAAAGGGTCAAAGGTCGCAGTAGTTGGTGAACTACAAAATCGTGATTATGTCGGAAATGACAATATCAAACGATATGTCGTTGAAATCCGTGTTAATGAAGTGGAATTTTTAGATACCAAACCAGTTGAAAAAGCTGTTGATCAAGACATAGCACCGAAGACAGCTAATACTCCAGATAATTTTCAACCGCAATATGTTGTTCCTGAAAAGCAAGAACAAGATATTCAGTTAGATGATATCCCATTTTAATATGGTTAATAAAAAAGAAAAACTAATTGAGAAAGTAATTTGCGGAAAAACCGAAGGTATAATTCGCAAAGCATATTTTGAAAAGAAACTGCCACAGCTTCTTGACGAAATACAAAGCAGTGAAAAATACGATAAAAGCGAAATAGAAAATCTTGGTGTTTATTTAGCAGAATTAAAAAATGAAAATAAAAGTTTTGTTGAAAAAATACAAGAAATGTTTGGTGGGGAAATAATAAAAGATGAAACCCCACCAAGCGTTGAAGAGCTAAGAAAAGGAATGAGCGACGAGGAGTGGAGAGAGAAAGCGGATAAAGCAATATTATTTATTGGAAATACACTAGATAAAATTAGAGAAAACATCGCAGAAAAAAAATCATTCCCGGCAAGTTTTTGGAGTGATACAGCAATGATTTTTATATCTATGACTAGTGTGTTGGAAAAAGATTTGATTTTTAAGCGCCAACTATATAAAGCTAAATTGACAACGATTATAGATGATTTCGGAGTTAGCCGTAAAGAGGCAGAGGAACGAGCAGAATTGACTAAAGAATATTTTGATTATAAGTCTTTAGACAAACTCTCAAAAAGATTAGAGGAATTTTATACATTTGCTAGGCGTCGTGATGACGAAAGTAATCATCGCTAATAAATTAATTATATTTTTATGAAAAACGAAACAAAAGAGTTAAAATTAGTAGAGATTAAAAAAGATACAGAGTTAATGTTTAAACAAGTTAATAGCTTAAGCATTAAAACTGCCGAAGATATGGTTAATGCTACTAGAGTATTAAGCAATCTAACTGGTAGAGCAAAAAGAGTTGAGGAAATACGATTGTTTTTTACCAAACCGTTGAATGACCAACTCCATAAGATAAATGATGAATTCCGTGATGTTAGTTCTTTATTAAAAGGATTGAATGTAATTGTTAAAGATAAAATGACTGTTTACAGAAATTTAGAAAATGAGAAATTAGAAAAAGCACGCCAGAAAGCAGAAGAAAAAAGACGGAAAGAATTTAAAAAAGAACAAGCGAAACTAAAAGCAAAGGCAGAAAAAGAAGCGGAGAAAGAACGCCAACGATTAGCAAAACTGGAATTATCTAAAAAAGACGAAAAGGCAGAATTAAAAAGAATTAATGACGAACAGAAAGAAAAAGAAAATGAAGCTGATCGTGAGGAATTTAATTTTGATGATAGTGATTTTAAACAGACAAAGTCTGTCCATACTAATAATGGAAGTATTAGAGTAAGAACCAGTTGGGCTTTTGACATTGTAAACGAAAACGATGTCCCACGACATTATTTAGTTGTGGACCAAGTCGCAATAAGAAAAGCAGTTAATTCTGGTGTAAGAGATATCAATGGTGTTAAAATATACGAGAAAGAAATTATCAGTGCTATTTTATGAGACCAATACCGTTAAAACTTAGAAAAGAAATCGCCCGGGACAAGTTTATGAAAAGATGTATTTATAATACTCTCGGGCGACAGAATGAATGCTCTGGTCGTGTAGAGTGGGAACACGCTTTTACTTATAAACAGCAGATAAATGAACCGTGGGCGATTGTTCCTGTATGCTCTTATCATCATCGTGGTGCTGGGTTAGATAAAGAATACAATCAATACCGAGCAATTATCAGAGCAGATATAGACGATTTGGTTTTGAGAATGCCAAAGAAAAATTGGCGACAGATTAAAAAATATTTAATTAATAAATACGAAGAGATTGTATATTAACAGTTGTCTATCGCCCCTCTTGTTAACGAGTTGTAATATTTATAGCTTAAATGGTAAAAGACTCCGCTTAGTAGGGCGAATTAAGTCGTCTGAACAGCGGGGGGATACTGGCTCAAACCCAGTTAAATATTGGTGATAGTCAACCGTTAGTATATAATTAAAATTACTAAATATAAATATATGAAAGAACACAATTATTATATAAATTCATTAAGAAAAAGTATTAGAGAGTTGTCAGCGCAAGCTAATTCTCGATACAGAGTTGAGGTGGATATTAGATTACAACAAAATGTTGATATTTTAAATAAGTTAATGTCTTGTTGCTTAATATTAGAAGAAGCTTCAACAAAACTTGGTGCTTTATTATTGGAGAAAAGTAAAGGGTCAACTAAACTAGATAGCAATTATGGTTGTAATGGTGGTTATAGCGGTCTGGGAGAAGAAATCATATTGAACAACCCTATTAACTGCTCATAATTAAAATTATTAAATATAAAATATATGATGAGCGCAGAATTAATCGGAAAACTGAAAGGAATGAGGTTAGCGAAGTGCTTAATGAATAAATATGAATAAGACAAAAGAATACTTTTGTTGTTGGTGTGGCAAAACGCACAAGAACGAAAAGGAATGTTGGTTAAATAGCAAAGAGGCACACAAAAAATTATTCTTGCCTGTTATAAAAAGATTAAAATTAATAAAATGAAAAAAATAATCAGCCCGCTTTTTGTTTGTTTACCAAGAAAAACAAAAGCAGATAAAAAGGTTTATTTGAATTTAAATGTCTATCGTAATCTACATTATATTGTGAATAATCAAGCAAAAGAAATATATCGGGTTTTAATGTTTGATCAATTAAGTAAGTTAGAATTAAAAACTCCGATTGACATAAGATTTATTCTTTATAAAAAAACACGACGAAGGACAGACCGGGCTAATATATTATCAATAGTTGAAAAGTTTTTTTGTGACGCATTAGTAGAATATAAATGTATACCAGATGATAGCGATGAGTTCATTAATAGCACTTCTTATTTTTCAAACGGCATTGATAAAGAAAATCCAAGAGTAGAAATATTTATCACAGAAAATAGTATTGTTGATAACTTGTGAATTATTTGTTTGATTTGGTTTACAAAATAGTGTATAATTAAATTATGAAAAACGAAAATGAAAAACCTAATTTCTGGGCAGTATTGCCAGCGACAGTAAGATACAATAAAACAATTGGATCTACTGCTAAATTATTGTTTGCCGAAATAACTGCGCTAAGCAATAAAGAAGGATATTGTTGGGCAAGTAATAGTTATTTTTCTAATTTATATAATATTACAGAAACACAGGTTAGTAGATTAATAACGGATTTAAAAAATAATGGATTAGTAAAAACTTATATCAATAGCAAAGAAGGAAATTTAAGAAAAATTTATCCGCAAATATTAATACAAGAAAATAATCAAAAAACATTAGCAGAAAAATTTAATGAAATAATAGGAGAAACAGATTTTAAAGATGATAAAAGATTTTTCTTAGAATATTGGACAGCAAAGAATGACGGTGGAACAAAAGAGCATTGGCAGAAACAAAAAACATTTGCTATTCGTCAACGGTGGAATACTTGGATAAGAAATAAAAAAAGCTGGTCTAAGTCTCAATTTAAAATACCAGATGATAAAACCATAAGAAAGGAAAGCATACAAAAATCAATTAATAATCAGATTATCATAAAAACAGAAAGGACACCGCAAGAACAGACACTTATTAATAAAAGACTTCAAGAAATGAGAAAGAATTTAGGCAATAAATTATCAGTATAAACTTTATGAATTCTAAATTTTCAAAAAAAATAAGAAAAAGTGCTCGTAATAGTTTTATGCTTTTTCTCCGTGAAAGACCTAAATATTTACCTGTTTTTTTGTGGAGAATATCGGCTATTCTAATATTTAATAAAGAAGGGCTAAAAATAGTTGGTGGTTTTTATAAACTTCTTGACAGTGTAGAAATTAATGGTAAACATTACCGAATTAAAAAAATATGACTATCAAAAATTTAATTAAGAAAAACTTATTTTTTAAAGTAGATTTTAACAGTAAATATTCTAAGAAAAAAGGTGAGAAAATTAAGCAAGTAATTAAATTCTTTTTTATTGGAGTTTTGCCTATTGCGATAGAATATAATAATGGAAAATTTGAACGATCAATTCTCCAAACAGCAATAGAAGTTAAACAAGATAAATATTTACGATTACTCCACGGAGTTCGTTATAATAAAATTAAACAAGCACAAGAAGGAATATTTAAAAAATTTAAAGTAAGAGTTAATTATTCTAAAGAAGCCGATATAATTGTTAATCGCACAGCAAAGGCGATTGAGAAAATAATGAATGATAAAAAGTTTATGAATATTAAAATAGAAGAAGTCAGAATAATTAATATAAATTCTTTATGAGAATGAATAGTATTTTTAAAAATGAAATAGTAAGAATGATTATATTGGCAATAATAATTACTGGAATTATACTAGGAATAATGACAACCATTATTTATTATTTAGGAGTGTTGTTTAAAATACAGATTACACTAGTCCAAGCATTATTAATTACAATAGTTCTTAATCTAATCCCCGGCTTTTATAAAGGATTTAAAAAAAAGAGTTTAAAATAATTTCAATGAATACACAAAAAATTAACAATGTTGGTAAAACAATGAGGAAAACAGGAATAAAAATGACTGGTGGGTGCTGTGGGATTATTCTTTTAGCTATTCTTTTTTTAATAATAATCGCAATTTTATGAATAAAATATTAGATGAAAAAATTAACAAAATAATCCCATATTTTAAAAATGCTAAAGAACATCTTATTAAGCAAATTAAAAAGATATGAAGAATACACAGGACAAAAAGCTAAAAAAATTAAATAAAGCAAAAACTGAAAAACTGAAAAAGAAAGGATATATTAAAAAGGGTGGAAATGGTGGAAGGCGCCCTAACTCTGGCAGAAAGAAATCTGCGGAGTTAGAGCGAGTAAGAAAAATTAAAGAACAGATAGAAAAGCACGGACTAGAATTAGTTGAAATAAGACGAGGCAAAAAAGTAATGAAATTATCTCGGATATTTGTTTTATTAGAAGCTTTATTTGCCGAAGGCTCAAAAGGTAATGTAACGGCTATTAGAGAATATATGGACCGACAAATTGGTAGACCTAGTAATAATATAAAGTTTGGAGATGTTGACGATTTTGATTTTAATTTTACAATTAAAACAGTGAAAAATAAAGATGAGTAAAGATTTAAAATTATCAGAGAAACAAACAAAAGCTTGGAATTTATTATTTGATAATATAACTACCGAGCTTTTTTTCGGTGGTGGTGCGGGCGGTGGTAAAACAAGACTGTTGGCGATGTTTGCGATTAGTATGTGTTTAAAGTATAAAGGAATTAGAGGACTAATCGGAAGAAAACAATTAAAAAGATTAAAAGAAACAACCTTAAAAACATTTTGGGAAGTGTGTCGTGATTGGGGCTTAAAATTAGGGGTTCATCTTAACTACAATGAGCAAAGTGGAATTATAACTTTTATTAATGGTTCTGAAATATTACTTGTTGATTTGGCTCATCAGCCTAGTGACCCAGAGTATGATGATTTAGGAAGTTTAGAATTAACATTTGTTTGTGTAGATGAAGCCCCACAGATAACTTTTAAATGCTGGTCTGTTCTAAATTCCCGTTTAAGATATAGGCTAGATGAATATGGTTTAATTCCTAAGGCATTCGCCACAGGAAACCCTACTAATAAATGGCCGAAGTCTGAATTTTATATACCATATAAATTAAAAAAACTTCCTCCAGAAAAAGCGTTTATTCAAGCGCTAGAAAATGAAAACCCTTTTAATTCTAAACACTATCGCAAACAGTTGGAAAGAATGCGTGATAAAAATACTCGTGAGAGATTACTTTATGGTAATTGGGATTACAATGACGACCCTAGTGTTTTATTTGAGAATGATGATATACAAGATTTGTTTACTAATGAAGTGAAAGGAAAGGAGTTATTTATATCTGGAGATGTTAGTCGCAAAGGTAGAGATAAAATGCCTATTGGTGTTTGGGAGGGGCTAACTTTAATCAAAGTTTTCGTGATCCCATTAGAAATTAGAAAAAGCACAAAAAAGTCAGCAGAATTCATTATGAACATAGCTCATAAATATAGGGTTAGATTTAGTAGAATAATTTTAGATGAGGACGGAATTGGTGGAGGAGTTTTAGATAATATTCCGCAAGCAAAGGGATTTTTAAATAATGGTTCGCCAATATTATCTCGGAGAGAAAAAACTTTAAAGAAGCGTGGTGATTTTGTAAATAATTACGGAAACCTAAAAGCTCAATGTTATTTTAAGGTTGAGGAATTAATCAGACTCGGGAATATTGCTATTGATGAAAACGCATTCCCTGATGTAGAAAGTAAAAATGATTTTATTGAGGAAATGGGGCAAATCAAACAAAGGGACGCAGACAAAGACGGAAAGGTTTATATTATCAAAAAAGAGGACATTATTAAAAACTTAGGGAGATCGCCAGATTATTCTGATATGTTTATGATGAGAATGTATTTTGAGTTAAAACCTGCTCGGGGAGTAGTTGTCAGTTCAATTTAAAGGTGCTATAATTTTAATATAACTTAATAACTTATTCAATATGGCGTTATTTGACTTCTTAAAAAGAACAAAAAAGGGCGGTGTTCCTGCTAGTTTTATGATAAATTCTGGCATTATGTCATCTATTGTCACCAAAACCGACGCTTTAGACTTCTACAAAAGTTGGGTTTATGCTTGCGTAGATAAAAGAGCGACTGGATTAGCACAATTAGACTATAAACTTTATCAAAAAAAAGGAAATAAAATCGTGGAAATATTTGAACACCCGCTTTTAGATTTACTCCTAAGAGTTAATCCGCAAATGACAAAGTTTAACTTCTTAAAATTAACTTCAATCTATAAAGATTTACTTGGTGCTAGCCCTTGGATTTTAGAAAAGACAAAACCTAATTCTAAATATCCAGACCAAATTTATATTGCTCGTCCAGAATTCTTTTCTGTTCAACGTGGGGCAGACGGTAGTATTTCTGGTTATAAATATGAAATAGGGGCATTCAAAAAAACCTTTTCTCCGAGTGAGGTTATTTTTATTAGAAACTATAATCCTAAGGACCCAGACAAAGGACTGGGAGTAATTGAGGCAATAAGACAGACCGCAGAAAATGATGATTATATTAATCAAACTAATAATAATCTTTTAAAGAATGGTGCTCGCCCCGGTGGTTATTTTGAAACAGATGAAACCTATGATGAGGACGAAAGAAAAAGAATATTAAAAGAATTACGCAGTAAGTATTCTGGTTATGATAATGCTTTTAAAATTCAAGTATTAGAAAGTGGACTTAAATTTAAAAGTGATTTAATAGCCCCCCGTGATTTAGAATTTATTGAAGGTAAAAAATTAAACCGTGACGAAATCGCCGCCATATTTGGAGTGCCGAAATCTCTTTTAACTTCTGATAGTGTTAATCGTGCCAATGCTGAAGCAGGATTGTATCAATTCAACAGTATGACTTTACAGCCAATGGCGATGGAAATTATAGAACAGATTAATGAATTCTTAGTTCCGCAATTTGGTAGTAATTTATGGCTTGGGTTTGAACCATTTGCCAAAGAGGACTCGCAAGCAATTTTAGAGAATAAAAAAGCTGGTTGGAATAAATGGAATACGACAAACGAAATTAGAGAAATGGAAGGCAAGCCACCAATACCCGGGGGGAACTATATTTATTTACCAGTAAATACTGTTCCTGCGATTGGGACAAAGAGTGTTGAAAAAATTAAAATCGGTGGAGAGGAAAAGGTTGATGTAAATTATGTTGATTTGAAAACTCAAAAATATGTTTTAAAGAGAATTCTTAATCGTAATATACGAACAAAAGCTATTGCTGAAAAAATAAGTGATGATGTAATTAAAAAATTAGAAAATAATAAAATAATTTTAAAGTTAGTATCGGAAAAAAAACTTACTGATGAACAGAAAGAAATATTTTACAAAGACCGAATGGCGACAGAGCCAATACTTGAAAAGTTATGGAAAGAAAAATCACAAGTATTTTTTCGTGATCAAGAAAAAAGATTTATTGCTCAATTAGAAAAAGCTAATATCAAAAAAGGTTTTTCTACTGAATTAGGAATTGATAAAACAAACGAGGAAAAACTAACAATTGATTTTGTTAGTCCGTTAGTTTATGAGACAGTTATGACTGGGGCAGAGCAAGCTGGTCGTTTAATAGACCAACCGTCTATTGCTGATATGGCATTCCTTGAAAATTGGGTTAAAAATAGTAGCAAGAAATTAGGAGAACAAATCACGTCTACAACATTAAAACAGTTTGATAAAAGTTTAGCGGAAGGAATACAAGCAGGTGAAGGGTTGGGAGAATTAAAAAAGAGAGTTAAAAAGATATTTGAATATGCTGACGATGCCCGAGCGGAGATGATAGCACGAACAGAAACTGCCAGAGGAATAATTGAAGCACACCGACAGACTTATGAGTATTATGGGTTTACTAATGTTGAATGGTTATTGTCCCCTGGGGCTTGTGATGTTTGTATTGGTCTAGCAGGTCAGCAGTGGACGACCAAGACTATCGCCGGGCAAATCCCTGTCCACCCCGATTGTAAATGTGATTTTACTCCAACGACTATTAGTTAGTTGTCAATAAAATAAAAAATTGCTATAATAAAATTATAAATAAATTATCTAATTGTATGGGAAAAGAAAAAGAAAACAAACAGGCAAACATAATTATAGATGTCCCAGTAAAATTTAAAATAATTGATGTTAAAAAAGCTAATGGGAAAATGTTAATTTCTGCTTATGTTAGTATTTTTGGCAATATTGATTTAAGCGGTGATATCATTCAAAAAGGTGCGTTTGCTGAAAGTTTACTTGTTAAACTCCCTAAGGGTGTTTGGTCACATAATTGGGACCAACCTATTGCTAAAACAATATCAGCAGTTGAAGATGATAAGGGATTATTAATTGAGGCTGAATTTATTGCTGGTGTTCAACAAGCGGAGGAAGCATACAGATTGATTAAAGGCGGTGTAATTGATGAGTTCTCTATTGGGTTTATGGTTCTTGACGATGAATATCAAGAGGACGGTGTCCGGGTAATTAAGAAAGCAAGACTTTATGAATGGTCGCCCGTTCTCGTTGGCGCTAATCCTAAAACAGAATTAGTCAGTATCAAGTCTAAAAATAAAGTTAAGTTTGTAGATTATGTTCGGATCAATGAAAAAAGCAAAACAGTAGAATTATTTTATAATGAAAATGGTAATAAAAAAAGTGAAGTATTAAAAATGAGTGATAAATTTATTAAATATAAGAGAGATAAACAGGCTCTCAAAACAAAGGTCGCTACTAATCACGTGGAGGGCAAAGCAACCCAGCGTAAAATTCTGCGGATTAGACAAGTAGCTCGCAAGACAATTACTGAAGCGAGCAAAACAATAAAAGCAAATGAATATTTGCTTAAGATAATTAATTAATTTAAAAAAATTATGCCCGAAGTAAAAGAAGTAACTTTAAAAGAGTTACAAACCATTATATCCGACACAGTGAAGGAAGCATTGCCAGAACTGAAAAAAGATATTGCCACTGATTTGTCAGTAGCGATTAAAGACAATCAACCAGAAACTGAAGAGGAAAAAATGGAAAAAGGTGCTAAATTTATTAAAGATTTAGTTCAAGGAAATTTAACTGAAAAAGCAGTTGACTCGTCAGCAAGTTCTTTCGGTTATACAGTTCCTACTGGTTTGGCAGCGTTCATTTTACAGAAGAGAGATAAAATCGCTAAAATGCGAAAATATGCTTTCTCATTTAAAATGACTGGAAACTTTCAATTGCCAACAGAAGGAACAGGAGTGACTGCTTATTGGGTAGCAGAAAACGCAAGTATCGCAGAGAGTAGCCCAACAATCGCTAAAAAAGATTTAGCTGATTATTATTTGGCAGCCAGAGTTCTTATTCCTCGTAATCTGATTAAAACATCTGCTTATAACATCGTTAACTTTATCGGTGAATTATCAGCACGTGCTATTCGGAACACAGAGGAAACCGCTTTTGTGGCTGGCGACGGTGTAGCAAAGCCAACAGGTTTAAGAAGTGCGACCATTACATCTATTTCACAAGCAGGGACAAATCTTGCTTATAGTGATGTTGTTAATCTGTTTTATTCTCTTGCCGAACAGTATCGGAATAACGCAGTATTTATTACTTCCGCAAGTGGAGTAAAAGCATTACGCAATATCGTTGACACAGCAGGTTTACCTATTTTTGGAGTTAACGACCAAAAAGTATTTAACAAAGTTGTGTTAGAGAGCGAAGATATTCCCGCTAATTTAGGAACAAACACAAATGCCACAGAAATCTATTTTGGTGATCTATGGTATTACTGGATTAAGGACGGTGAAACTATGTTTGTTGATACCGACAAAGTTTTAGCAAGTCTACAAATTGAATTAGTAGTTGCTGAAGCAGTGGACGGTGTTTTGACTAACACAGACGCTTTTCGTAAATTAACCGCTGTTGTTTAGACTTAGGGCTCATCTTTTTAAGGTGAGCCTAATAATTTAATTAACTAACATATTTGTTTATGGCAAAAGATGAAAATTCTGGTGAGAATAAAAATACACAAAATAAGAATGAGGACAAAAAAACAAAAGTAAAGCCAATCGGCACGGTTGTTAAATTCCTTAAAAGTTTTACTCCCTATGTAAAAGGAGATATTGCGGGGATAGATGACAAGCTTGCTGATAAACTCTTAGAAGAAAAGATTGTCATTAAATATAAGAAATAAGTTTTTAGGGGGGCAATCAATTTTGCCCCCTTCTAAAAAAATATGATTACGATTACAGAATTAAAATCATTTTTAGATATTACTCTCGCCGACTATGATGACGCTCTTAATTTAATTATTGGCGGTGTAGAAAGTTTTGTTAAAAATTATTGCCATAACATTTTAAACCTACAAACTGGTATTAATGAAGTGTTTGATGATACAGATATCGCTTCTAACAGCATTTTTCTAGCTAATCGGGTAAATATAGCTAATGTAGTGTTATCGTATAACAGCGGGTCAGCAGGCAGTCCAGTGTGGACGCTAGAGACTACTGATAACTACTTAACTTATGAAAAAGAAGGCAGAATTGAGTTAATTAGTGCTAGAGCAGGAAAAAGAATTTATCAAGCAGTTTATGACGCAGGTTTTTCAGCAAATAATGTGCCAGACGATTTAAAACTTGCTGTTCTAAAATTAGCCTCTGCTAATTTCAATAAACGCAAGAGCGAAGGGCAGGCGTCAGAAAATGCCGAAGGGTATGGAGTTAATTTTAATAATAGTTTAAGTGATGAAATAAAAAGACTGCTAGTTCATTATAAAAGTTTATGAATTTTTTAAATGATAAAATTGTCAGTGTTTCTCGTTTAGTTCTTGGCACAAAAACAGAAACATACGCACCAGTTGGGAATATTCGTTGTGCTATTTTACCAGTTAAAGCAGAAGACATTATGTTAGTTGAAGGTGATCCGTCTAGTGCGTTGAAATTGGTTGCTGATTTAGGGACAGATATTAAAGAGGCAGACAAAATCACCGACGGAACAGAAATTTATATTGTAAAAACTATTAGGCAATTTAGTTTTAAGTCGCTCGGAAGGTTAGAGGCATTTATTTATAAAGCTAATAACTAATTATGTATGATATTGAAATTAAAAATCTTGATAAAGTTTTAAAAGAATTTGAAAATTCTCCAGAAAAAATTGATAAAGATTTACAAAAAAGTGTAAAAAATATTGGTGCGACAATAGTTGGAATAGAAAAAAAAGAGGCACCAGTTGGAACAGGACATTTGCGTAGAAATATTATTTTTAAATATTACCCGATTTCAGTTGAGATATTTCCGAATACAAAATATGCTAGTTATATTGAAAGTGGGACAGGTCTATATGGACCAAGACACGATTATATTAGACCAGTAAGTGCGAAAGCGTTAGCTTTTAAGATAAATGGGCGGTGGGTGTTTGCTAAAAAGACAAAAGGGCAAAAAGCAAACAAATTTGTAAAGAGAACCGCCGATAAAGCGGGACCAGTGGCAAACGCAATTATAAATAAAATGTTAAACAATTTATGAGAGCAGAAATAATCACAGCAATTTATAATAAATTAGAAACGATACTTGGCACAGGGAAGGTTTTTAAATATAACAAAGGACATTTTGATAATTATCCGGTAGCAGTTATTCTCGGGTCGGAAAGTCAGAAAGAAAGAGAAAGTGTCAAAACAATAAATAAAACATATAAATTTAAAGTTCAAGTCCTTCAAGAAGTCAATGAGAATGCCCGGGGGCAGTCCGCAGGAGAAAACATTTTAATTGATTTAGCCGATACTATAGATACAGCGTTTGATAATGATGACACTCTTGGCGGAGTAGTTGACGATGTCAATGTTAGTTCCTCTTTTATCTGGGAAGATAGAGAATTATTAATGAGAGTTTTGGAAATGACAATAGAATGTAAAAAGTTAAGACAATTAATATAAGTTCATTAAAAAGGAGGTCGTCGTGAAAGAAAAACAAAAAGTTGTGCTTCATTATTGTTTGGTTTGTGGCAGAATGTATTATGATGACGGAATGCTCGTCAGAAGTGATGTTCTCCGATATCTAATCTACAAGTCAGCTCACGGAAATGTTAAACTATTGATTGTTAAAGGAACTTGTGGAATTTGCCAACAATAAAAAAAGGATAATAATGAAAAAGCAAAACAAGCTCACAAAACATCACATTATCCCTCGTAGTCGTGGTGGCGATAGTAGTTTTAAAAATATTGCCAAAGTTAATCACAGAGAACACGATTTGTATCACCAGTTGTTTGAAAATAAAACTCCTGATGAAATAATCGCTTATCTGAATAATAAATTTTGGAACAATAACTATTTAATTTCTATTATTGGGGGTTAAAAGGCTAAAGGGAGGTTGCCAATTAAATACCTCCCACTAAATTATATATATGATTAATAAATTTGAAAACAAAAAATTAGAAATAAGCAAAGATGTGACAGAGGGAAAGAAAAGTGCTAAAATAGAAATGAAAGAGTTTTGTTACCCGCAATACGGAAAAACTATCAAAGCAAAAAACCGTAAGGAGGCAGACTTAATTATTAAAAAATTAATAAAATAAACGTATGAGTGAAATGCTAAAAAGAACATTCAATGTCGGCATAGGACTAGAGGCAGTAAGAGGAACCGCTGTTGTTCCTGCTATTTGGCTTAAACCGACCAGTGAGGAATACAATGATAAAGTAGATGTTCTCGCTACTGAGCGAGGTATGGGAGTTATTGAAGACAGCGACGATCAAGTCGTTGTTAGTCAGCAAAGCGAAGGGTCTATTGAAGGAGAAGTATTTGACCAAAGTATTGGTTATTTTTTGCTTGGTGCTTTAGGGCAAGTAAATTCTGTTGAAACCGCAGACACTGGTGTTTATGACCATACTTTTTCTGTTTTACAATCTGCTCTCCACCCTACTTTTACCCTAGAAATTAAAAGAGGCACAATAGAACAATTGGCGTATACTAATGTTGTTTTGGAAAATTTAAAGATTAGCGCCGAAGTAAAAAAGTATGTGGAATTTAGTGCTGATTTAAAAGGCAAGAAAGGAGTTCCTGCTACTGATACACCTTCTTATTCCGATGAAAACTATTTCTTAGCAAAAAGTATTGCTGTTAAAATTGCTGATAACTATTCAAGTTTATCGTCAGCGGTAGCAATTGATGTTAAGAAAGTTGATATTGAAATTGCTAAAAATGTAGAGCCTAAAGAAGTTCTAAGCCAAGACGGTCCTAGCGATTACTTAAATAAAGAATTCGCAGTTGAGGGAAGTTTAGAAATGAATTTTACGGACACGGTAATGCGTGATTATGTTTTGAATGATACTAAAAAATCAATCAGAATTGAAATCAAAAATACCGATATAACAATCGGCGCAAGTTCTAATCCGTCTTTAATTATTGATTTAGCTAAAGTAAAATTTAGTGAGGCAATGATCGGCGGTGGAAACAATGATTTAGCTAAAATTGATATTAAATTCAAAGCGTTCTATTCTTTATCAGACGCTTTAAGTATTCAAGCAGTTCTAACTAATCTACAAACTAGCTACTAATTTAATTAACGCAAAAACAATATGCCAGTATTAAAAGACTTTCGTTTAACAAAAATTATTTCGGTTAAAGAATATCCCGAAGCAGAGATAGAAGTTTTTAATTCTGTTTTGGCTCGGGACGGAGATAATCTAATAGAATTGGAAGAAAAGAAAAACATATCTCAATTAGTTAAAGTTCTAACTAAATTTATTAAGTCTTGGAATTTTACTGATGAGGCAGGAAAACCGCTACCAGTTGATATTAATTCTCTTAATTTGTTTTCGTTAGAAACAATCACCGAAATGGTTGAAAAAATCAAAGACTTTTCGGAAAATGAAAAAAAAAAATAAGAAATGAAGCAATGCTCTGCGTAGAATTAGGGTGGACGGAGAAACAATTGAGAAGTGATAACACTCAACAATTTTTAGAAGCTATTTTCTGGGTATTTGAACAACGCCGAAAAAAACAAAGATTTAACAGATAAAATATGGCTGACAAAAAAATTACAATCGTAATAAAAGGAAAAGACGACAGTGGCAAAGCGTTGGGAAGTGTCCAGAAAAATCTTAAAAAAACAGAAAAAGTCGCTAAAGGTTTAAGTGACAAAATGCTTTCTATTGGAAAGTCTGCCCGTAAAATGGGTAAAAATTTAACTATGTTCGCTACTGCGCCCATAGTTGCTTTTGGTGGTAAGGCAGTGTCAAGTCTTTTTAAATTTAATAAAGCAATGGGTAATATCAATACTCTGTTTGATGATAGTGGCAAGAGTATTGGTATAATGAGTAAAGGAATTACTGATATTTTAAAGAGATCACCTAAAAATGCCGACGATCTTGGTGCTTCTGCTTATGCGATTGTATCCGCAGGGATAACAGACGCTAGTAAGGCTTTAAAAGTTTTAGATAGTTCTCAAAAATTAGCAGTCGCTGGATTAGGAACGACTGCTCAATCTGCTGATATAATTACATCGGCAATTAATTCTTTTGGAAAATCTGCCAGTGACTCAAACGATATAGCTAATACTTTTTTCTTGGGAGTAAAAGGCGGTAAAACTACTGTTGCCGATTTAGCACAGGGTTTTGGTCGTGTTGCCCCGATTGCTAGCAAATTAGGAGTTAGTTTCAAAGATATAATTTCAACCGTGTCGGCGATGACTACTTCGGGAATGAAAGCAGAAGACGCCTATGTTCAAGTTAAGGCATTATTAAGCAGTATGCTTAAACCTACTACTCAAATGTCTGACGCAATGAAAAAGGCAGGTATAAATTCTAATAATTTATCTCAAACAATCGGCAAAGAGGGTCTGACTAATGTTTTGAAAAGTTTATCTGGTGTTGTCGGTGGAAACAGAAGCCAGCTCGCACAAATGTTTGGAAATGTTAGAGGATTAAATGGTGTGATGATGTTATTGGGGGGAACAGGTAAAAAAGCCAAAACAATTTTTCAAGGAATGACAAAAGATACCAATGCTCTTAGTGTTGCTTTTGATAAACAAAGCAAAAAGGCTTCTTTTCAATATGATATAATGAAAAATCAGTTAGGAATTGCGATGAGGAAAATGGCTACAATAATATTACCGTCTGTTATTAAGGCGGTTAAAAAATTAACAGAATTTTTCAGTGGTTTAACTTCTAAACAAATAAAATTAATCACAATTGTTTTAGGAATAATTGCCGTATTAGGACCTCTTGTTTTGCTTTTTGGTATTTTAATGCCAGTTATTGGAGGTATAGTCACCGTGATCGGCGCTCTTGCTGTTGCTTTTGGTATTAGTTCGTTAGCAGTTATTGGAATTATTGCCGGGATAATCGCTTTAATTGCCGTTGGATATTTAATCTATAAAAATTGGGGGAAAATAAAAGAGTTCGCTATTATGATTTGGGGTAAAATAAAAGAGACAGTATTAAATGCTGTAACTTCAATTAAAAATTTTATTAGTAAAACAATTACTAGTATAAAAAAATTATGGAACGAAATATGGCAGTCCGTGATGAAAATATTTAAAACAATTTGGGACGGAATTATAATCGCAATAAAATGGTATATCAATTTATTTGTTGGTATATTAGATTTGCTTTTTAAAGCACTTGGAATAAACCTGCCTCAAGTATTAAAACAAATGAAAACTGTTTTTGTTGAAACTTGGCAATCAATAAAAATCTTTTTAAATAATTTAAAGATATTTTGGGATAATATTTTTAACTCAATATCTGGTATTGTCCAATTATTTAGCACAACCATTAAAGGAATTATTACGGCATTATTTAACTACATATCACCAGTTATTAAAAAATATCTTAATGTTCTTAAAATTGTATGGACTACTGTTTGGAATGGAATGAGTAAAGTGACCAGTGATGTTGCTGATAAAATTAAGAGTATTATTGATAATTTAAAAAGCTGGGTTAGTAGTGCGGTTGATTGGTTAGTAAACAAATTTAATCGTATTATAAATTTAGCAAAAAGCATCGGATCAGGTATATCTGGTTTTACTAACAAAGCCGTCAATGCTGGGCATAGCATAACTGGATTAGCCTCTGGTGGCTCGGTGTCAGCAGGAACAACCTATTTAGTTGGTGAGAATGGACCAGAATTGTTTTCAAGCCGTAGCAGTGGATTTATAACTCCTAATCATCGCTTGGGTGGAAATATTACAATAAATATTAGTGGAAATACTTTATTAGATAGACGAGCGGGTGAAAAATTAGGCGACCAGATTATTAAAAAGCTAAAATTAGTCACGGCAATATGATTTTAACTGTAAAAATTAATGAGATTGACCGTTCTAATTTAATAAATTGGAAAAGTTTAAGTGTGGAAGACAAAGTAAACGAACAGCCGAATACCTGTAATTTTTCAATAAATATTTATTCTGGTCAAAGTTATAAACCTGTTGTTGGTGAAGAAGTAATTATCACTGACGAAAACTCTTTAAAGATTTTTGCGGGGAACATTTTAAGTGTCCGGCATTATTATTCTGGTAAACTAATTACTTATGAAGTGGAGTGTAAAGATTACACTTCTGAATTAGACCGAATACAAGTGATTGATAGTTTTGATAATCAAACCGTAACGCAAATCATTAATTATATAAATACAAACTATCTGACTGGTATTACGACCGTAAATGTTGATTGTCCGATTATTGTTAAGAGAGTAGTTTTTAATCGTAAAAGTGTAACGGAATGTTTAAATAGTTTAGTAAAATTAACAAATTACATCTGGTATATTGATTATGATAAAGATATTCATTTTATTGCTAAAAATACCGAAGTCGCCCCGTTCTCAATTTCTGATAATAGCCAAAATTTAATAGGAGATAGTTTAGAAATATCAAGTGATTTAAGCCAACTAAGAAATGTTGTTGTTGTTCGTGGTGGTGAAAAGGTAGCTACTAATACCAGAGATAAAGACCACACAACTGACGGGGTGATGACAATTTTTAATACGGATTATAAATTCGCAAACAAGCCAACCGTTTCTTTTATTGGGGCTAGTGGTAGCAAATATAAAAGAACAATAACAATAGATAATACTAAAATAGACGCTAGTTTAATAGACTTCCCTGTTTTAGTTAAATTAACAAGTTCTAATTTTGATTTTACAAAAACAAATACTGACGGTTCAGATGTTTCGTTTGAATTAGCAGACGGGACAAAATTGAAGTTTGAAAGAGAAAGACACGATGTTGTTAATCAAGTCGCAGAATATTGGGTAAAAATTCCTTCTGTTTCAAGTTCTGTTGATACCGAGTTTATAATGTTATATGGAAATTCATCTGCTACCGACCAATCAGACGCACCTAATGTTTGGGATAGTGATTTTTCTATGGTTCAACACGCTAAAAATAATCTTAGTGGGTTAGGAATAACAGATAGCACTTCTAATAATAATGATGGTATTAAACACGGAGCTAATGGACCAACACAAATAGAAACTAATGAAGGATACGCACAACATTATAACGGAATTGACGAATATATAGAAGTAGCAGACAATAACACATTAAACCCTAATAGCTCTCCATTAACAATAGAAACAAGAGTTAGGACTACTCTTAGCGGAACAGCTGGAGGTCCTATAGTTTATAATAAAGAAAACTTATACGAAGCATCTCTTGGTGGATTATATGCGCAAATTGCTTGGCAACCAAACTGGGCTTGGGTGGGAGGAACAAGTTCTCCTGTCAATTTAAATGAATGGATTAATTTAACAATTGTTTATGATAAAAGCTATCAACGAATATATATTAATGGAGTAGAAACTTTTAGCGTAGCGCTAACAGGAGATATTGGAACAATAACTTCAGCATTAAGAATAGGCGCTCGTGGAGCGCCTAATACTGCGTCAAGTTTTTTTGAAGGAGATATAGGAGAAATGAGAATATCTTTAAAGTCTAGAAATTTATCTTATATAAAAGCTACCCATAGCGTATTAATCAATACTCTTATTACAGTTGGGGCAGAAATCACAACGACTCCGGCATTAACATATCTAACTGTTGGTATAGAAAATTTACAAACTACTGGTTACGATTGCTATTGGGATTATAATCAAAAATATATTCGTTTTGATGTAGCCCCTACTTCTGGGCAATCTTTAAAAATAACTGGAAACCCGTTGATCCCGATTATTGTTCAAGTTGAAAATATATCATCAGTTAGTAAATATGGTCGTTATGAATTTTCAAAGGTTGATAAGTCATTAAAGAGTTCTGACGACGCCAGATTATACGCACAAGCCGAATTAGACAGCTACGGACAATCTGTTCGTGAGGGAGGTTTTAGCACTTATAAAAGTGGTCTATCATCTGGACAAACTATCACCATAAATTTAACTGATATTAATATCGCAGATAATTTTATAATCCAAAGTGTTAGTTTAAATATGTTAAGTAGAACAAAGGGAGAATATGCGGTTGAAGTTGCGACTACTAAAACTATGGGAATTATTAAATTTTTAAGAGATAAATTATTAAACACAAAAAACATAGAATTAAATGAAAATGATGTCTTGGAAAAATACTATACAGATTATCAAGATATTAAAGTTAATGAAGAAATAAATATTTTGACACAAATGGCTGACCATACTATAATAAATGTAGGCGAAGACATTTTAAAAGACCCGTTTGGGTCTGGAGTATACCCGGAATTTGTTTTAGCGCCATATACTCCGACTGGCAATACCGATATAAAAAGAGAGTTTGTTTTAGATAGAAGTTATTTAAGCTAAAAATATGAAATTAAAAGAAAAAGTATTAGGGCAAGAAAGAGTAACTGCGAAATTTTATAATCAACGGACTTTATTGTCTTGGCAAAAAATTATTAATAAATTATTGATTAGACTTCGTAAATTAAAAATGATAGACAAGTCTAATTTTTCTAAATTATATCAATTAGGAATATTAACTCGTGTTGATGAACGCAATAATGTTATTTGTGATAATGGTTTTAATACGATTACTAAGAGATTAACTGGAGATACTACTTATACAGGCACTATCAATAAGGCTCTGCTTGGCACAGGCGTCACAGGAGGGGCGTCAGCAAGCGATACACAGTTAGAAGTAGAAACATATCGGAATGATGTTGTTAGTGGCACTGACAGCTCTAATGTGGCTATTTTAACCGTTCTATTTACAGAGACAGAAGTGTCTGGAACTTTTACAGAATTTGGTAATTGTATAGACGGAACAGCCACCGCAGACACTGGAATGTTATGGTCACATATTAAAGGTTTGAATTGGGTAAAAGATAATGCCACCGCTTTAGTAATAAGTTGTAAATATACATTTGTTAGTGTTTAAATATGAAAGAAAAAAAAGAAAAAATTATCGTTGAAGTTGAAGTTAGTGGAAAACTAGAAGCTTATTCGGTTGTTAGCGATTTAGCATTAAGCCATAAAGTTATTAGTGCTAAATTTGGTGATCACCGAGAAAAGTTTGATAAAAAAAATACTCCTTTTCATTTTATGAAAAATAATAATAAAAATATACTAAAGTTTAGAAATATTTTAAAAGAAAGAGGGTTAAAATAGTGTTTATATCTTGTTGAAAACCTGTGAGGGCTATATACATAAATGTTAAGACCTCTTATAAAAAATGTTAAGAGGGTCTATACAAAAATGTTAATATAATAGATATAACTAATAACATAATAATACTTATAATATTATGAAAGTTTGGACTAGCGGAGAAAAATTAAATGCGTCTGATTTAAATGGAAATTTTAATTTTCTACTTAATTTAAATATTGGGTTAGCTAATGACGGAGATATTAATATAAATAGTAGTTCTTTTACTTCTGGAGATATTATAATAAATAATATTCTCCAACGAGATATTTATGTTAATAATTTAACTTTATCAGGTGGAAATTTAGATGCCAATGGATATAAAATTTTTGGTAATGGAACATTAATAATTGATAATGGATATAGAATTAAAAATAATGGTGGAAACGGAACTAATGGCGGAAATGGTGGTCCTGGTGGTGCTGGAAATTATAATACAGTTGGAACTGGTGGAGTAGCTGGAACATCTGGAAATAGCGGAAAAGGAAATTCTCTACCAACTCCTGTTTCAGTCGGAAACGCTGGTAATGGTGGTGCTGGTATAGTTAATCAATATACTGGTGGAAATACTGGAGATAATGGTGGAAATGGAGTAGATGTTTCTGAAAGTATTGGAAGTGATAGCGTAATACCAATAGCAAGTAAAGGAGGGAAAGGAGGAGGAGTAGCTACATATCAAAATACAAATGTTGGAAACCCTGGTAGTCAAGGGACAACAACTAGTCCATTAATTCCTTTTCTGTCATCATTAGAAATACTAAAAAATATTGGAAGATTTGATAAAAATAAAAGTTTTACTTTATATGCTATTTCTGCTGGTTCTCCTGGTGCTGGAGGAGGGACAGCTGGTGCTTCTTATCCCAATCAAAACGCTTATGCTGACGGTGGAGGTGGTGGCGGAGGTGGTGGAACGGGTGGAAATGGTGGAATGATTTATATCTTTTTTAATACTATTATTAATAATGGTATTATAGAGGCTATTGGAGGAAATGGTGGAAATGGTGGAAATGGTGGAAACGGAAGATACGATTATAACTGGGGGGCTCAAGCCGCAGCGGGTGGTGGAGGTGGAGGAGGAATT
>VAPK010314160.1_pt1 | contig 24639 bp, 20 predicted proteins | sample 3395031 | NCBI WGS metagenome assembly VAPK01 (sample SAMN08290443, study PRJNA428436) | hydrothermal vent metagenome | isolation source: Deep-sea hydrothermal vent chimney 1 | place: Pacific Ocean: Juan De Fuca Ridge
CGAAGAGATTAAATACGCAGACTCGCATGAATAAAATGCCAGAGTGCATCGGACTCATCGGCGAGATCAAATCCAAAATCAAATATCGACCAACGCATAATTAACCCCTGAATTAATGCTGCCACATAACGGCCTGTTTCTTCTGCATCCAGATCTGCACGAAAACAACCGCTATCTTGACCATCCTGAATAATCATCGCTACCCGTTCGACATAACGACTCATTATTTTCTGTACAGATGTTTTTAATGCCGGTGACTCTAAATGCAGACGATCCGAAAATAGTAAACGCGGTAGACCTTTATGCTTACTGATAAAGAGCAGTTGTTTTTGGATCAATTGTTGTAAACGTACATCAGCAGGTTCTTTGCTAGTGAATACCACATTCAGCACACTAAAAAGATTGCGTGCCAGAAAATCAATTGCCGATGAAAAAATGGCATCACGTGTTTTGAAATGTCGAAAAACCGTAGGCTGAGCGATGCCCACCCGATCGGCAATCGCCTGCGTCGTCACCTTTTTAACTCCCTGCTCCGCCGCTAACTCCATTGCGGCTTCGATAATTTCCTGCTTGCGCTCTTCGTGCGACTTACCCATGATTTTTTTGAACCTTCTATGTAAAAGTAACGTATTTCATATGATTATAATTTAACAGTATTATTTTCTGGTCTCATGGTTTCCGTGGGAACCCATATTTCGCATCACCTTATTTGAGTAAGGTTTAATCATACAAACGTGGTTAAATATTTTCAAACTTACTTTGTGAAATTGAATTTTTTTCCAATAACATGAATATAACCGGAATCACGATCAAAGTAAGAAAAGTCGCTGCCAGTACCCCGCCAATCACCACCGTGGCCAGCGGTGAGAAACGTTCAGAACCTACGGCCATTTCCATCGCCAGTGGCAGCATACCGGCCACATCAGAAAGGGCAGTCATCATAATAGGCCGATAACGTACCGACACGGATTCAAGAATCGCCTCACGCAAGCCCGCCCCATTTCGTCGGCGCTGCAGTATATAATCAATCAAAACAATACTATTATTCACCACCGTTCCGGTGAGTAGAATAATCCCCAGCATCGCTGGCATGGATAAGTATTTACCGGCCACCAGCAAGCCTGCCGCTACCCCGATAAACTGCAAAGGCACGGCAACCATAATAGTCACCGGATGTTTGAAGGATCGAAATTGCGCCACCAGGACCAGATAAACTGCAAGCACGCCCAAACCCAATGCCCGGATCATACGCGTTTTTGCTTCTTCAAAATCACGTTGTTCGCCGGTGATATCAACCTGATATCCACGCGGTACATCAAGTCCTGTGAGTGCTGCATTGATGTCGGCAATAGTGTCAGACAGGGGTCGTCCGAAATGGAAGGCCAGGACATCCTGGGTCTGGCGCAAGTCTTCACGGGTCACTACCCGTGGGCCAAATTTTGATTCCAGTGTGGCCACTTCACGCAAGGGCAGCTGACGACCATCGGCAGCACTGATAATGACATCTTCCAGATCGGATATATGGATACGCTCTGGGCCTGCATAACGTAAGAATACATCAAGGTCACGATTGTAAGGCTGGCGAAAAGGTGTCACCACTCGACCTTCCAGTGCCTGATAGACCGCCTGTGAAACAGCTTTGCCGGTTAAACCCAGCTCACTCACCCGTTCACGATTAATGATGACCAGGATTTCCGGCGTATCCAATGCCCAGTTCTTATAGGGACTACGCACACCGGGTATTCGTTGTATGATCTCAAGCACCTCAGAGCCCAGACGATCCAGTACCTCAACATCCGGCCCGCTAATGCGCACATCAATCGGGGCACTGGTGGTTGAGCGCGCAGTACCACCTTTTTCCTTTGCCACCGCCAGCGTCAGACCGGGAATCTTACTGGTGACGGCTTCAATATCGCTCATCACTTCCCAGAGAGTCACACTGCGTTCTGTGCGAGGTGTGAGGTTGACGGTAATGCTGGCCTGATTAACATCAAGCGCACCACGATCACCCAGAAAATGCACACCGGGTTCAAAACCGACCTGGGTACTCACCGTCACCACACCGGCCTGATTGATCAGAGATTGCTCAACCGTTGATACCGCCGCCAGGGTTTTTTCAAGTGGAGTCCCCGGTATGGTATCCAGGCTAAACTGAAAATTACCCGAATCAAATCGCGGCAACATCTCACTGCCAATAAAGACCATGGCACGAACACTGATCACCAATAGAATGAAAGCGGTCAACAAGGTTTTTTTTGGGTTGTCCAGAGCCCATTGCAACAGGGATAAATAGCCTTCCCGCAAACCTTCCATAAAAGACGTAAACGGAGTAATTATTTTTTCCAGACGACTCACTTCATCCTGTTTATGTGGATGTAACCAGAGAGCCGAGAGTAAGGGGATCAACGTTACCGAAACAATAAAAGACGAGGCTAGTGCAAAGCCAAGCGTGAAGGCCAGCGGTGAAAATAATTTACCCACAAAACCACCCAGAAACATCAGCGGGATTAATACCGATAATGTCGTCACTGTGCCGGCCAGATCCGCCAAAAATATTTCTTCGGTGCCCTCGACCGCTGCCTGAGTCGGCGTTTTGCCGGGCATTTGTAGATGCCGGTGTACATTCTCCAGCACCACGATGCTGTCATCGACCAGCAAACCAATCGACAGAATAATAGCCGACATAGTGATCATATTAAGATCGATCCCCGTCAACCACATCAGCGAGAAGGTCATTAAAAATGAAACAGGAATGGAGATGGCAATAATAATGGCCTGACGAAAATTTGCCAGAAATAAAAACACCACGCTGATCGTTAAAAATATTGCAATAATGATCGATGAGGTCATATTGTTAATCACCAGTTCAGTGAAACTGGAATCATCGTCTGCAATATTAAAATGAATCTGTGGAAACTCTACATTCAAATCAGCCAGCGCATGCCGTACTTTTGCCGCCACTTCAACGGTATTGGCTTCTTTACGTTTTAACACCTGCACCGCAATAGCTGCTTCATTATTAAAATGATAGGCCGAACGCGCTTCTTTTTCCGTTTCACTCACTGTTGCCACATCGGACAAACGCACCAGATAATCGGCCTTACGATAGATGATAAGTTCAGCGGCTTGCTGTGCATTGCTTAACGGGGAATCAAAACGAACCACGGTTTCCTGTGAACCCAGATCAATCCGGCCACCCGACTCAGTTAAATTCCAGCCATCCAGCGCCGTGCTCACCTGTTCCATAGTGAGTTTAAAGGCCTGTAATTTATCCCTATGCACCGCTACTTCCAGTTGCCGTTTATGCGCACCGAAAACATCAACCGTTGCCACCCCTGTTATTAACTGAATACGATCACGTATATCATTATCTGCAAGTTCACGGATCTGTTGTAACGACAGAACATCGCTACTCAGGGCAATGGTCAAAAAAGGTTTGTCGGCAGAAGAGAACTGCATCACCTGAGGTTCACGCATCGACACAGGCAGACGATCACGAATACGGGTAATGGCATTCTGCACTTCAACCGCCGCTTCTTCGACTCGCCGGCTAAAGTTAAATTGAACTTTAACCACTGAAAGCCCGGTTTGACTGCTTGAACTTACCCGCGTCACGCCATCAATACCGGCAAACTCCTCTTCCATGGGTTTGCTCAAATTTTTACTTACATCACGCGCCGCCACACCAGGGTAGGATGTCAGCACAGTGACTATCGGTGGATCTGTGTCCGGAAACAAACGCACAGGCAGAGAAAATCGCGCGACCAGCCCCACCACAATGACACCTATTAAGATGGCAAAAACTGTGTAGCGATAGTTAATTGAAAAACGCGGCCAACTCATAATTTTTCACTCTGATTGATGAGCGATTCAGTAATTGCCAGACCATCTTTAAGTCGAGGATCCGGAGTTACAATAATTTTCTCACCAGCGGTTAAACCTGAGATAATCAGTACACGCCCCGTATCGACAACACCATGGCTCACCTGACGCCATTCAGCTACACCATTAATATAAACAAAGACGCCGGTACCCTGTTTGTTTTTATGTAAGGCATGATGAGGAATGACCAATACAGCATCGTCTTGCTGTAATTCAACACGCGCATCAACGACCATGCCGGGATAAAGCTGAGCTAAATCGCCCGATTGTTGCACAACAAGGTATGCTTCAAATGTTGCATTGCGGGTTGCTGGATCCAGTGCCGGATAAATTTTCTCTATTTTTGTTTGTTGCAATAAACCGGTGGAAGGAATGCTCAACTTAACCACCTGACCAAGTTGCAGCTGTCCAAGATCTGCCTGAGGAACAGAAATGACAGCTTTCATTTTCTGCATGGATACCAGTTCAAATAATACTTTGCCCGGAGCAGCCTGCTCACCAATCTCGGTCATAACGGCCTGTATACGTGCAGTAAAGGGTGCAGTTATTTTTGTATAACCCCGACGAATTTTTGCATTTTTCATCGCCTCGGTATTTTCTTTAATTGACGCTTTTAAGCTTTCCTGCATACGTAAACTTTCTTCAAGCTGACTATCTGAAACCACTTTTTGTTTAAAAAGTTTTTGATTGCGATGATGTTGATTTATCCAATAACTAAGTTCAGCTTGCAAACGTTGCTCACTGGCCTGTAAACGATTCACTTCATTTTCTAGTTCCCGAGCATCAAGGCTAACAAGCAAATCACCCTGTTCTACATAGGCTCCTTCACGAAAATAAATATTGCTAACACGGGCATTAACCTGGGCTGAAATCTGTACACGTTGTTCGGCTACAACACTCCCCGTATATCGGCGAGTATGAGCAAATGAACCAGACGTAAGCGTAAGCGTTTCCACCGCAAGGGGGGGCTGAGTGAGTACCGGAATGGGGCTAAGTCGCTGAACAATGCGTTGTACTGCAAAAAAAAGAACCAGTGCCACCAGAACCAATAACAACAAAGCCGATAATTTTTTCCGGTTATTCAGGAATTCACTCAACATCATTACTCACTTACCCACAACTTAAAAGTGATTAATCACTCACTTTGTAATTCAAAAAATAGCGCTCGATTTGAATCAGCGCCAGTATCATCAGGCTCACTTGAAAAACACATTAAAAGTGAGTAATCAATTACATTTATTATAGCTAATATTGACAAAGAAAGCAATAAACAAGCTCGTAACAAGATACAGGATACGTGCAAATTCAGATTCTACGCTTCTGTGTAAGTAATGCCTGTCGCTACGCTATGTGGCAAAGATGTACAGCTACCTGCAGATGCCTCCCCATAAACCCTTGAATTATGAGGATAAGCCCGACAAAAAGACGATTACACTTAGTCCCCTGACATGCTAATATTCTTTAATACCCTAATGTATGGTGTTCAGTATTTAACGCCAGATAGCACTGACCTCAGGAGGCCGCCATGTCCGCAGTCCAGTTTAAAAGTGAATTAACCGATGAAATCAAGGTGTCCGCCGCCGCTGCTGAGCAGTTGCTGGCCATCACCAATAATGAAGAAGGTGTGAATGGAATTCGTATTTTCGTCTCCGGCGGTGGCTGTAGTGGCATGACCTACGGCATGACCTTTGTTGATCGCCCCAGCGAATTTGATGCGGTATTAGTAAAAGATGATGTCAGTATTTATATTGATGCCGTGGCACTGGGATTCCTCGAAGGCGTGGAAATCGACTATCAAACAGAAGGGCTTAACCAAAGCTTTGTGTTTAAAAACGTCTTTGCTAACTCAGGAAGTTCTGGAGGTAGCTGTGGCGGCTGCGGCTCTGCCGGGGGTGGTTGAGACTAAATCAGTCCGGTTGTAAAGATTTTAAACTAAAAATCTTTACAACCAATTTCCACGCTACATCCCCCCTCTTCCCTGCTACGGCTTGACGCTATTTCTTCGCACATACTCCTTATCGCCCAGCCCGGTAGTTATCGCATTGCACCTTATCTGAATGCGGCCAAACGCATGGGGCTCAGCGTGCAAATTGCCTCTCGGGGTGAACATTCCTTAATCTCAGAAGTGCATGATGGGCTTCATGTTGATCTTGATGATCCCGATAGTGCGCTGATAGATATCTTACAACAGGCGAAAAAAACACCCTACGCTGCGGTTATGGGCAGTGATGATAGTACGGTGGAATTAGCCGCCCATGCCGCCGCTCAACTTGGACTACCACATAATTCGCCCGCAGCGGCAAAACTAACCCGGCGCAAAGATCTGGCACGCGCACATCTTGCCCATAGCGGCTGTGCGGTTCCTCCGCATTGGCTTGTCCATATTGAACAGGAACTGGAACCACAAATTAGCGGAATTAACTGGCCCTGTGTGCTCAAGCCCACCAACCTCTCAGCCAGTCGTGGGGTGATTCGTGCAAATAGTCAGAATGAATTTCTGGCCGCTCTCGTCCGTATTAAAAATATTATTGCTGAGGCATCCGATGAATTTGAACGACAACATGTTCTAGTAGAAGAATACATCGACGGAATTGAAGTCGCCTATGAGGGCTATCTGCAAAATGGCCATTTGAACATGCTGAGTATTTTCGACAAACCCGATCCCCTTACCGGCCCCTATTTTGCGGAAACGATTTATGTCACTCCTTCGCAGTTGCCGGAAACCACTCAAAAAAAAATTCAACAATGTGTTACTGGGGCCTGTCAAGCCTATGGCTTAACCACCGGGCCGGTACACGCGGAACTGCGTATCGATGAACGGGATGATGTCTGGATACTGGAAGTGGCCTGCCGCACTATTGGCGGCGATTGTGCCCGCAGTCTGGATCAGGATGATTTTAATCTTGAAGAAATGACGCTGGCACTGGCAATGGGGAAAACCATCCACGCTCGTCCGCCTGAGGACGCACGCGGCGTGATGATGATTCCGATCACGCAAAGCGGAATGTTAAGGCGTGTAGAAGGCCTGAGCAGCGCACAAAAAATAGAGCACATTGAAACGGTCGACATTATTATGCGCGAGGGCCATGAGCTTATTCCTCTGCCCGAAGGTAACCAGTATCTCGGCTATATTTTTGCTCGTGCAACCACATCCGCTAAAGTTATTCAGGCCTTGCACGCGGCCCACGAACAACTAAATATAATCTCCGCCCCGATCATCCGCTTACAGCCGCTTTAAAACAGATTATTTTTTACCACCGCCACCAGTCTGAAAACCAGCCGGCATCTGACCATGATCGCCTTCATTAAAAAAGAAACCCAGCATGTGTTCTTCAATTAACACAAGGTTACGCATATCCGCTGTTGATAGACCATTTTCATTAATAATAATCGTCAGACGTTCCAGCCATTTTTTCCAGCCTTCTTTAGAAACATTTTCATAAATACGGATACCCAGATCTCCCGGATGTGGAGGCTGTTCCATGCCTTCCGCTTTTGATTTTAAAACTACACATTCAACCATTCTTGTCATAACTTACCTCAATACATTATTTACTTAATACTATTCAAATTTTTTCAGTAAAACACCATCATCACCGCAACAGTCCGCGGCACAGTGTTTAAGCTTATGTATCTCTTTCTGGCTGCCAGTGAGATACACCTCAACCGGCATATTTTCTTTCGCACAATCACAACCTTTGTCATTATACACGTAAACGTGTCTGAGTCCGGCACGTTGTGCGGCCTCTTCTGCCGCAAACAGGGTCGCATCACTGGTGGCCGGCAAATGACTTAATTTATAGGCCGGGAAAAATTTCGTAATATGCCAGGGACTATCCTGCCCCAGATTATCCCGAATCCAGCAGGCCATGCGGTAATGCTCTTCTGAATCATCATTTTTACCGGGAATAATATTGGTCCGCGTTTCAACATGTATGCCCAATTCAGCCGCGCGTTTAATTGAATTTAACACCTGTTCAACCTTTGCGGGCTTGCAGATTTCCTGATAAAAGTCATCGCGCATACTTTTGATATCGGAGCACAGCACATCAATATGCGGAGCCGCCAGTTCCAGTGCCTCATCGGTCACATAACTATTCGAAACATATACAGTGTAGAGCCCGGCTTCATGAGCCAACTGACTAACATCAATAATATATTCAAGCCACACCGCCGGTTCTGAATAAGTAAATGCAATCCCGTCTACTTCAGCATGCAGTGCTGCTTCAACTAATGTTTCCGGAGCGACCCAGGCTTCAGTGGATTGCCCCCTGGCCAGCTGATCGAGAGCCTCAACCCCCCATGAGATTTCCAGATTATGACAACCATCACAACGAAAACTACAGCCATAACTTCCGACTGACATAACCTGAGTTCCCGGACGATAATGTTTGACAGGTTTATCTTCAATCGGCCCAATTTCAATAGCCGATAAAATGCCATAGGACAGATTATACAAAATACCATTACGGTTGACATGCGCCTGACAAAAGCCACGTTGACCATGACCAATTTTGCAACGCCACAGGCACAAATGACAGCGCGTAGTGCCATTATCCAGTTTTTCCTGCAGGCGTGTTTCAACTAACTGGTACTGGCGGGGAGATGTATTTCGGAAATGCTCCAAGATTAAACCTGTAAAAAATCGGTGTATTTTGGTTCACACCTGCAGTTAAATATGTCCATTAGTATAGCAGAATTCCGACCTCAACCGCTCCATCATTGCAGGGAAGTGTCATTCGTTGGCCTTCAGTTTTCAACGCTTTTATCTGTCCCGTTTGAAATGAATAGGCTTCGGTTAAAAAATACCGATGTCCATTATGAATACATGGGAAATAAGCAATATGTTTCTGCATCGCACAAATAAAGTTATACAGGCCTCTCGCCGGCCAGTCACGGCTTAGAGCATAGTCCTTTTGTTCAGGAAAAGACTGATAGCTAGCCCAGCTTTCATCCTGCAACTGAGGCTTAGCCCAGGTGAATAATATTCATACTTATGGGAGATCAATAAAGAAGTTAGCGGAGCAACAGTATGCAATACGTATCGTGTTGAAACAAATCATCCCTAGACTGTTCGCAACATACCTTCCTGCTTGAGAAATGAAATAACCGTCTCCAGTCCTTCACCGCTTTTTAACTGCGTAAAGACAAAGGGCTTATCACCGCGCATACGGCGACTGTCAATTTCCATCACCTTGAGTGAGGCACCAACATGGTCAGCCAGATCCATTTTATTAATGACCAATAGATTGGATTTGGTAATGCCGGGGCCTCCTTTGCGTGGAATTTTTTCACCCGAGGCGACATCAATAACATAGATAGTCAGATCGGCCAGTTCCGGACTAAAGGTCGCGCTAAGATTATCCCCTCCGCTTTCGATAAAAATTATATCCAGATCATCAAACTGTTGCGATAGATCCTCAACGGCAGCAAGATTCATCGATGCATCTTCACGAATTGCTGTATGTGGGCAACCGCCGGTTTCCACACCCACGATACGCTCGGCTTCCAGCGCCTGCGCTTCGGTCAGGATGCGCTGATCTTCCCGGGTATAAATATCATTGGTGACCACGGCAAGGCTGTAATCATCACGCATTGCCTTGCATAATTGCTCAAGCAAGGCGGTCTTGCCCGAGCCCACCGGGCCACCGACACCAACCCGTAAAGGTGCTTTACGATTCATACTTTCTCCTAAGATCTAAATAAACGACTGTACTGTGTTTCATGCAGACTGCTGGCTATCGCCAGTGCCGGTGTACTGGCACCGATAGCCTCATCCTCAAGCACCTGGGCACAAGCAACAAGTGCAGCAATCTCAGTGCTAAGTTCATACAATAAACGCTGACCCTGAGTCTGTCCCAGCGGTACCAGTTTGATGGCAACAGCAACGGCGTTTTCTAACCAGCTCCAGCAATAGCTGTTGAGTAGTTCGCTTAAACCAATCTGCCAGTGATAGGCGGCTAAGGCATAACCAGCAAGCTGGCTGTTTAATAAGGCCGCGTGACAGCTTTTCAGCTCCGGCCAGTGCTGCGCGTCCGGTAATTTTTTTAACACATTAAACAACGCCCGCGCTCGCTGCTTTTCTTCATTGCGAAGTTCGCGGGTTTCACGGCTGGCGTACAGTCGCCGACTCCAATGAGCAACGCGATCGTAATCCCTGTTTTTAAGCGCCGCATACAAACGAATCAGCAGCGGCAATTCCAGATATTGCAGGCTATCCTTGAAGACCGACTGCAACCAGTCATAAGTATCTTTTTCGTTCTTTAACCAGGCACATTCCACCGCCCATTCCATCCCCTGTGAATAGGTAAAGGCACCGGTCGGCAGGTTAGGACTGAATAACTGCAACAGGCGCAAGCCGGGCAAAGCGGCGTCAGGCATGAGGGTTCATCATCAGTAATTCAACCCCGTCAGTGTCCGTAGCAATTTATAACCCCGGTTCATAGTAAATGCCTTAGTCGTGGTGGTGTGAATGCGAATGTTGATGATCATGTTGATGCGCCGCCTGCTGATAAGCACCGGCTTCGGGTTCAAAGGGAGCCTGTTCAACCACGACCTCAAGATCCATCTGCGCGAGCATCTCATCGAGCACGTGATCATGCAAATAGCGTAGCCAGCCTTTTTCGACTTGCAAGGGAATATGACGGTTACCCAGATGATAAGCGGCGCGCGTCAGCAGGATAGAATCATCGGCACGAACCGTGGACACTGTTTCATTGGCCGCAAGGATAGCGATCACCAGCCCGTCGTCACTGCCCAGTCGATCGCCGCCGCGCAGCAGTGTACCGCGTGGCAAGAACAGACCTGCATCACGACCATCATCCAGCTTCACTCGCAGACGACTACGAACACGCTGTTCGATGGGCAAGGTCAGACTCGCCTCCGCGTCAATATTTTTATCCAGTATATGGGTTAATTCAATCATGGCTTAAAACAGAAAATAGCGTTGCGCCAGCGGTAACACCTCAGCCGGTTCACAGATCAGCAGCTCGCCATCGGCGCGGACTTCATAAGTTTGTGAATCGACTTCGATCTTCGGCGTATAAGCATTATGAATCAGATCCTGCTTTTTAATCGTGCGGCAGTTTTTTACCACGCCAATACGCTTTTGCAGACTGAGTTGTTCGACCACCCCGGCGGACATGGCTGCAGCAGAAATAAAGCTCATACTGGTTGCACTCAAGGCTCGACCGAAGCTGCCAAACATAGGCCGGTAATGCACCGGTTGTGGCGTCGGAATCGAGGCGTTAGCATCACCCATCAAGGCATGGGCAATCATCCCCCCCTTTAATATCAGCGTCGGTTTCACGCCAAAGAAGGCTGGTGACCAGAGCACCAGATCGGCCAGCTTACCAACTTCCACCGAGCCAACTTCATGGGCAATACCGTGTGAGATAGCCGGATTGATAGTGTACTTGGCGATATACCGTTTAACTCGGTTGTTGTCGTTATTGCGGGCGTCACCCTTTAGCGCACCTCGTTGAACTTTCATCTTGTGCGCAGTTTGCCAGGTACGGATAATCACTTCCCCGACTCGCCCCATGGCCTGCGAATCAGATGAGATCATTGAAAAGGCCCCGAGATCATGCAAAATATCTTCTGCTGCAATGGTCTCGCGGCGAATGCGCGATTCGGCGAAGGCCACGTCTTCGGCGATGTTCGGATCAAGATGATGACAAACCATCAGCATGTCCAGATGTTCGTCAATGGTATTCACCGTGTAGGGCCGGGTGGGATTGGTCGAGGATGGCAACACATTATCCAGACCACAGGCACGAATAATATCCGGCGCATGACCGCCCCCTGCGCCTTCAGTATGATAAGTATGAATGGTTCTACCTTCAAAGGCAGCAATGGTATCCTCGACAAAACCAGACTCGTTCAGAGTATCGGTATGGATCGCCACCTGTACATCACAGTCCTCGGCCACACTCAGACAATTTCGAATCGTCGCCGGCGTCGTGCCCCAGTCTTCGTGGAGTTTCAGTCCCATTGCCCCCGCTTCCACCTGCTCCTGCAAGGGACCCGGCTGACTGGCATTGCCCTTGCCCATAAAACCAAGGTTCATCGGAAAAGCTTCGGCGGCTTCCAGCATGCGCTGGATATTCCACGGTCCCGGCGTACAGGTGGTGGCATTGGTGCCGGTAGATGGCCCCGTGCCCCCGCCGAGCATGGTGGTAATGCCTGAGGCCAGGGCTTCTTCGATTTGTTGCGGACAGATAAAATGAATATGCGCGTCGATGCCGCCTGCGGTTATAATTTTACCTTCGCCGCCAATCACATCGGTACCGGGGCCAATAATAATATCCACCCCGTCCTGCACATCAGGATTCCCGGCCTTGCCTATTCCGGCAATGCGACCCGCTTTAATACCGATGTCAGCTTTAACGATGCCCCAGTGATCGATGATCAGGGCATTAGTAATCACCAGATCAGCCACCTCGGCTGCCATCGCCTGCGACTGACCCATGCCATCACGAATTACCTTGCCGCCGCCGAACTTGACTTCATCACCATAGACCGTGAAATCTTTTTCCACTTCGATCCATAATTCTGTATCAGCCAGGCGCAACCTGTCGCCCGTAGTGGGGCCGAACATTTCCGCATAAGCCTGCCGGCTCATTGTCGCCATTAATCTTCCCCTCTTGACGCAGTTTCAAGCGGCCCCATGATTTTCCCCTGAAAACCATAGATCTCCCGTTTGCCCGCATAGGCAACTAACTCAACCGTGCGACTTTGTCCTGGCTCAAATCGTACCGCAGTACCGGCGGGAATATTGAGCCGGTAACCACAGCTTTGTTCACGCGCAAACAGCAGGGCCGTGTTAGATTCATAAAAGTGATAATGCGAACCGATCTGGATTGGCCGATCACCACTATTGACCACTTCAATACGCAAAGTTGCACGCCCGCGATTAATTTCAATATCACCCTTGCCGATTTTTATTTCGCCGGGAATCATCTCCTGCTCCTGGGTATTATTTATATGTTAAGTAAATTTTTAAATGAAATCCTACGCTGCACGCGGACGGAGTTTCGGTTATGTTTGATCTGTTCGACTTCAATCGTATTGGTGGGTAGTAGTACGACTAAAGTCGAACCCAACAATAGAAGTGACGTTGCAAACTGCCGGGAATAACAGCAAATACATAATCACCTCAAGCAGTATCAGCTAATTGGTTGATGTACGGTAACCAGTTTGCTGCCATCGGGAAAGGTGGCTTCAACCTGCACTTCATCAATCATTTCCGCAATACCATCCATCACCTGATCGGCACGTAAAATATGGCGGCTTTCATTCATCAGTTCAGCCACGGTTTTGCCATCGCGTGCACCTTCCATGATTGCCGCGCTGATATAAGCCATGGCTTCGGGATGATTAAGTTTCACCCCACGCGCCAGTCGACGTTCAGCTAGCAATGCGGCAGTAAACAATAACAATTTGTCTTTTTCTCGCGGGGTTAAATCCATACATTTTTCCTGTATTCGATATATTACGTAACACAAATAACATCATCAGCCGATTTCATCATCGCTACCTGTACTATGTTGCCCAGATGCGCGGTAATACGGCGGGGCGATCCAGCAGCATAGGTCGCAATGCCTGCCAGATGGATACCAGTTTCTGTTTTAATAACTCGCCCTTGCTGCCCATCGCCCGTACTATCAGCAGGCCATCTACAAGGGTCACACCCGCGAGCAAGGTATCGCCATCCAGTTGATGACGGATGCATTCAAGCTGCTTATCCGTGCAGGGATAGGCCAGCAAGCTTGCCTGCAGGGGCTGGCTGCGTAAACCTGCCGTGGCATCCAGACTTTGCGCGCCTAGTACGCGCAGATTTTCCAACAACAGTAATTCCTGGTTGTGATAAATCTCAAGCTGCGAATCAAGTTGGCCATGGTCAAAGCGTTCCGCGCAACCCGGACGGCCAAGACAGATGATGTCCCAACCGATAAAGACGGCATCATCTTCCAGTTCGATACGGGTGCGTGCATGCAGACGTGCGCCATCGAATAAAATATTTTCCTGCGGCAGCCATTCCAGACTCGCCCCCGCTTTAACATGCAGATGCTGTTTCAGCTCAGCCCAACCACCAGCAGTTAAATAAAATTTACCGGAACCGGGTGTGGTACATAAAACCTGCGCTGTCTCATTCACCTCCACCTCAATATTCAGTTGATCACCGCCCACCACTCCGCCGGGGGGATGCAAAATATATACATGGGCAAGATCGTCTTCCGGATAAAACGGTCGCTGCACGCGTAGTGGTCCTGCATGCCGACAGATGCCCATGATCGTGCGTGATCTAGTATTTTCAAAACGCAGTTGCAGCTCGGCCTGCCAACCTTCATTGACAGCATCATCGTTCGTCCCGGTGAGTGGCTCTGCATTCATACGGTCAGATATTCTTTTACCAGTGAATCGGAAAGTTCATCTACCCTACCCTGAGCCACCTTGCGTCCTCGGTCAAGAATATAAAATCGATCGGCCACTTTTTTTACAAAATGCAGCTTCTGCTCTACCAGTAATACAGTCATCCCGATTTCCCGGTTTAATTGACGTATCACATCCCCAATCTCAGCGACGATGTTGGGTTGAATACCTTCAGTCGGTTCATCCAGGATCAATAACTTCGGATCAATCACCAAGGCCCGACCTATCGCCAGTTGCTGTTGCTGACCGCCGGACAGATCACCGCCGCGACGATGCCGCATTTCTTTTAATACTGGAAACAATTCATAGATAAAACCCGGTATTTTACGCGCCCCATCAGGCCGTGCAGGCAGGCCGATTTGTAGATTTTCTTCCACACTTAATAAAGAGAAAATCTGCCGTCCCTGCGGCACATAGCCAATGCCCAGCCTGGCCCTTTTCTCCATCAATAAGGTATGCAGCGCAGCACCCTGATAGTTAATGGTCCCGGATTGCAGCGGCAAAGCCCCCATAATGCAATCGAGCATGGTAGTCTTGCCAACGCCGTTGCGTCCCATCAAACAGGTGCACTCGCCTTTTGCTACACTAAAATCAATATCCCACAGGGTATGGCTTTGTCCGTAAAACTGGTTGAGCCCATCAACTTCCAGCATTTTATTCTCCCAGATAAACTTCGATGACGCGGGGATCATTTTGTACGTCGCTCATGCTACCTTCAGCCAGTACCCCCCCTTGATGCAATACGGTAACTTTATTGGCAATAGAGCGAACAAAATCCATATCATGCTCCACCACGATCACCGAATGTTTACCTGCCAGCGAGGTCAGTAACTCAGCCGTTCGTTCCATTTCCTGATGGGTCATCCCGGCAACGGGTTCATCCACCAGCAACAAGGCTGGTTTTTGCATCAGCAACATGCCGATCTCCAGCCATTGTTTCTGACCGTGAGAAAGTTTACCCGCTGAACTTTGTGCCAGTGCTTCAAGCCCGATAATCCCAAGCACTTCATCAATCAGCGCCTGTTGTTCACCATTTAAAGCTGCCGTTAACAACGGCCAGACACGCTTGTTCTGTGCCATCGCCAGTTCAAGGTTCTGTAATACATTTAAATTTTCAAACACCGTTGGTTTCTGAAATTTACGACCAATGCCCGCCTCGGCGATCTCTGGTTCATCCATAGTGAGTAGATCAAGCTTTTGACCAAACCAGGCCTGACCACTGTCCGGATGGGTCTTGCCAGTAATGATATCCATCATGGTAGATTTACCCGCGCCATTGGGGCCGATAATACAGCGCAGCTCACCGGTTTCGATATACAAATTGAGATTATTGATTGCCTTGAAACCATCAAAACTTTTATTCAAGCCTTCCAGGTAAAGAATAATGTTGTGGCTAAGATCTAGACTCGGCGGTTGTGCTTGCAGCAGAAAATCAAACACTTGATCTCGGCGTGAAAACGCACGTATTACCTCGAGTGATTTCATGCCTTGGCCCCCCGCAGATTTCGCAACCCGATAATGCCCTTGGGCAGATACAGTGTGACCAGAACAAATAAGGCACCCAAAGCATAAAGCCAAACTTCCGGTAATGCAGCAGTGAAATAGGTCTTCGCATAATTCACCAGTAATGCGCCAAGAATCGCACCATACAAGGTGTTTCGTCCGCCAATGGCGACCCAGATAATTAACTCGATCGAGTTCAGCGGTGAAAATTCACCGGGGTTAATAATACCCACCTGCGGCACATAGAGCGCCCCGGCAACACCGGCCACCACGGCAGAAAAAACAAACACCCAGAGTTTGATATTTTCCACCCGGTAGCCAATGAAACGACTGCGGCTTTCTGCATCACGAATCGCCACGCAGGCCAGTCCCAAACGTGAACTGACGATATAACGGCTGATAACATACGCCACAGCCAGTGCAAGTGTCGAGGCCAGAAACAGGCCAATGCGGGTGCTGTCGGTACGCAAATCAAAACCCAGAATATCTTTAAAATCAGTCAGTCCATTATTGCCGCCAAAGCCCATTTCATTACGAAAAAATGCCAACATCAGCGCATAGGTCATGGCCTGTGTGATAATCGACAAATACACGCCAGTAACCCGTGAACGAAAAGCCAGATAGCCAAAGACATAGGCCAGGGCTCCAGGAACCAGAACAACCATCAGTGCCGCGAACCAGAATTGATCAAAGCCATGCCAGAACCACGGCAATTCACTCCAGTTTAAAAACACCATAAAGTCCGGCAACAGGGGATCACCATAGACACCACGCTCACCAATCTGACGCATCAGATACATGCCCATGGCATAGCCGCCCAATGCGAAGAATGCACCGTGGCCCAGACTGAGAATGCCAAGATATCCCCAGACCAGATCTGCTGCCAGGGCCAGTAAGGCATAAGTCAGATATTTTCCCAGCAGGGTGACCGTATAAGTTGAGAGATGAAAGGCGCTACCTTCAGGCACCACCAGATTCAATAAAGGCACGAGCACACTGGCCAGCAGCAGGCCAGCCAACAGATAAAGACCGGGCCGATCGTTTTTCATGATTTGTATCATCATCATTGTTTAATCCTCCGCTGCTCGGCCACGTTGAGGAAACAAGCCTTTGGGACGCTTTTGAATAAATAGAATAATAAAAATCAAGACTATAATTTTCGCCAATACCGCGCCGGCCCAGGGTTCCAGCACCTTGTTGATTATCCCAAGACTCATCCCGGCCACCAGCGTGCCCCATAAATTGCCAACACCGCCAAAGACCACCACCATGAATGAATCGATAATATAAGCCTGTCCCAGATTCGGCCCGACATTGGTAAGCAGGCTGAGTGCCACTCCCGCCAGTCCGGCAATCCCTGAGCCCAGACCAAAAGTCAGGGCATCCACCCATTCCGAGCGCACACCCATCGCCCGTGCCATTTTTCGGTTTTGTGATACGGCGCGTACCTGCAAGCCCAGCGAGGTTTTCTTCATAACCAGCACCAGTGCCACAAACACCGCGAGGCAAAAGATAATGATGTAGAAACGATTCCAGGTCAGCGCCAATACTTCGTTGATGTGCCAGGCACCGGACATCCACTGCGGGGTGATGACACTGCGGTTCAACGGTGAGAAAATCGAACGTACCGCCTGCTGCAGGATCAGACTCACCCCGAAAGTCGCCAGCAGAGTTTCCAGTGGACGACCGTAAAGATGGCGAATCACACTCCGTTCAATAGCAATACCCACCAGAGCCGAGACAAGAAAGGCCGCCGGTATCGCCACGACGATGGAAATACCAATATGATCCGGCATCAACAATTGAACCACATAGGTGGTATAGGCTCCGATCATCATTAGCTCACCATGTGCCATATTGATAATACCCATCACCCCGAAGGTGATTGCCAGTCCGATCGCCGACAATGCCAGCACCGAGCCCAGACTCAGACCGAAGAACAGGGTCTCGACTTTGGCATAGAGTCCGCGTTGTTCATTGATCTTTTTTATCGCCTTTTTAACCTTTGTTTCCAGCATTTGATTTGGCGCAGGGTAATTTGTCAGGGCATTGATAGCCGAAGGATTCAGGCTCCCGGCCAAGGTGGTGATCGCCCTACTCTGTTCGGCTTCGTCACCCTCTTCAAGTTGAATGACTGCCAACAGGATATGCATGGCTCTAAGCACACGCCCGTCTGTTTCTTTATCTATTATCGTATTGATAAGGTTTGCAGATTTCGATTCAGGATTTTTAAGTAATTCTTCCAGCGCCGACAAGCGGATATCGGCATCATCATTTTGTAACTGAATCACTGCTAGCGACTGCCGAATCAAGCTGCGCAAACGATTGTTGATTTTTACTTTTCTAAAGCCGCGTTTATTTTTCTGCGTCACTGGCTGGGCATCAAATAGCGGCGTAAAGGAATACTCGTCTGCCTTTTCCTGCATAAAAAATAGCTGCTTGCTGGATTTGGAAAAATACAACTGCCCCTCCAGCATGGCTTTAAATGCCAGATAAGCCTGGGCTGGATTTTGTGCTGAAATCAGTTCAATCGCCTGCGCTTTTTTGTTGTAATTTTTTACGCTGAGTGTTTTCCAGGCTTCATCCAGAGAAATCTCAGCGGCAAACGAGGTTGCCATAAAAGCTGAAAAAAAAGACAGACACAAGAATATGGTCGCCAGTTTTTTTGCCGTAGCAGGGATTAAAAATTCAGACATATCTGATCTCATTTTAACAATAAAAAGGGCATAGAATAAAAACGAGGTTTAATCTTGCTCGCCATTACCCTATGCACCCAAACTCAGAAGGACACGGCTATCTTACTGCGCCCTTCTGTCATTAGCGCCTAACTTTTAATAGTTCTGGCCGCTGCACTTTTTGCTTTTCACATTGTAGTTGCCACAAGACAACGGTGCGCGCCAGTCAGAAATCAGATCACGCGAACCCGGCAGATAATCAGACCAGGCATCACCGGGCACCAGACCGGTGGTTTCCCAGACAATATCAAACTGACCGTTTTTCTGGATTTCACCAATCAATACAGGTTTGGTGATGTGATGATTTGGCATCATCGCAGAATAACCACCCGACAAGTTCGGCACAGAAACACCAATCAAGGCATCCTGTACTACAGCAGGATCTGTCGTGCCGGCTTTTTCTACCGCCTTCACCCACATGTTAAAGCCGATGTAATGGGCTTCCATAGGATCGTTGGTAACACGCTTTTTACTCTTGATGAATTTCTGCCAACTTTCAATAAAAGCTTCATTCTCATCAGATTCCACGCTCATGAAGTAATTCCATGCAGCCAGATGTCCTACCAGCGGTTTGGTGTCCAGACCGGAAAGTTCTTCTTCACCAACCGAGAAAGCCACCACAGGAATATCTTCAGCCGAGATACCCTGATTACCCAGCTCCTTGTAGAAAGGAACATTGGCATCACCATTGATGGTCGATACCACGGCTGTTTTCTTACCTGTGCTGCCGAATTTCTTGATGTCAGATACTATCGACTGCCAGTCAGAATGACCGAAAGGAGTGTAGTTGATCATGATGTCTTTTTCTTTCACACCTTTGGCCAGCAAATAGGCTTTGAGGATCTTGTTCGTGGTGCGCGGATAAACATAATCCGTACCGGCCAGCACCCAGCGTTTAACCCCAAGATCGTTCATCAGATAATCCACTGCGGGGACGGCTTGCTGATTTGGCGCAGCGCCCGTGTAAAATACGTTCTTCGACGACTCTTCACCTTCATACTGCACCGGGTAAAACAGAATGCTGTTCAGCTCTTCAAATACTGGCAACACTGATTTACGTGACACCGAAGTCCAACAACCAAAGACAACATCAGTCTTGTCTTTGGAAATCAACTCACGTGCCTTCTCGGCAAACAGCGGCCAGTTAGAAGCCGGGTCAACAACCACAGCTTCGAGTTTTTTACCCAGCAAACCGCCTTTTTTATTCTGCTCGTCAATCAACATGAGCATGGTGTCTTTCAACGTGGTTTCTGAAATCGCCATCGTACCGGATAGTGAATGCAGCACACCAACTTTGATAGTGTCGCCCGCCCAGGCCAGGGTAGTCGAGGCGGTCAGCAATGCGGCGACCGCCAGTGTTTTAAATTTGTTCGTTGTCATGATAAAAGCTCCTTTGCTTTATGCTGCTTTAGATCTGAAATTGCATACCGAATAAAATCGTGTTTGTATCTGTGCCCTTACTACCGCTGGCACTGGCATCACCGCTGCTGAAGTTGAGATTCAACTTCATGTTGTGACCGGAAATAATATAGTTAGCACCGAATTCAGAGAGTGAACTACTGTCGCCAACGGTAGGACTATTACTGGTATATCGCACATAGGGTTGGAGTTTGCCGGAACCATAGGGTGTACCGATCAGATAGGCAGCACTGGCAAAATAGGCATTACCATCAAACATCGAGAACACCGGTGAGGCCGCTGAAGTGGAAACATCAAAGGATTTATATTCACCTTCAACCGTTACCACCGATCCGCCGCCCAGAGGTTTTTCAAACAGCCCATCAATCGCATAACCGCTAAAGGAGCCGGACTGCGTCACCGTACCATAGCCATCACTTTGTGATTGTGCTGAAATCGCCAGGGTCATAATATCACCGGCTTTACCATAATAAGTACTGCTGGTGTAGTAACCGGGGTTAGCTTCCTTGTTAAGAAAATTATAAGCCAGACGCGTGGCAAACAAAGGTGCATCGGTCTGGTTAGCGGCGCCGCTATAGCCATCGAAAACACCCACGGCATACTGGAATTTACCCATGCTACCCCAGACTGTGATACCTTCATCACGCCCGTAAGTACCAGCGACACCATCGGCACCATTACTACCATCATTATCGGAAGGATACAGAGGAACGGTATACTGCCCCCAGGTCAGACCGTAGAAGGGGCCATTCATTTCGATACGATCTGCCGGGGTCAACATGCGTCCCATCCAGACGTTAAAGATTTCACCAGGTTCATACTGAACGATGGCATCCAACACCCCATACTCGCCCCACATTTTGTCGGTGCCGAAGTAGAACTTAAAATCTTCAGTTACCTGACCTGCGATATATAAACGCATGTTCTCAAGGTTGAAATTATTACCACGACTTGTACCATTAGGCGCACTATCACTGGCTGATGCAATCGAAGTACGAATACCTGCACCAACACTGATCCAACGCGTATCATCAATCTTAATTTTTCCGCCAGCCCAAACCGGTGCAGTGCACGCGACAAGCAGGCTACTTAGCAGTAGCGATTTCCCAATTACATTTTTCTTTTGCATTTCTGGATTCCTGTTGCTGTGGCCAGATGGCCGTAAAAGTAAACATCAAAGAAAGCGTGCAACCATAATAATGAGTAGTGGTGAATAGCTGACGACTTTCATGGTTATTGAGTTTAAACACTGTGTGGGGAAGACAGAATTCGGTAATTAGCGCAGAAACATACGTCAAATGACGCATGGCGCAGGAATTGCTAATGAGATATTAAACAGGAACATTTTCGGTGTAAGCAGATAGAATGGTTCTTAGCATTAAAAGGATAAACCCAACTAACGACTGAAGTCGAACAACAGACACCTTAACCACGTGGGTATACTCAAGGTGCCCACACCCTTCTACTTAAGCTCAATAGAGCAGCATGGCAGGTATTGCAGATTTTCAATGAGTATTAATAAAGATGCCCTGCTGATCCGGCGCGAATACAACAAATGGGTCGCGAATGAAACCCTGGAAGATTATGCCCTGCGCTATACCGCTAAACAGGCGCGGCGCTGGTCAGCAGGCTGGGTTGCCAATACGGCTCTGGGTATCGTCTCTTTTCTGGCATTAGAAGCCATCGGCGGTGCCATTACCCTGAACTACGGCTTCACCAATGCCATGTGGGCCATACTGGTGGTCGGTGCAATTATCTTTTTATCCGGCCTACCACTCTCCTACTATGCCGCACGTGATGGTGTCGATATTGATCTGCTCACTCGTGGTGCGGGCTTCGGTTATATTGGCTCCACCATTTCATCCCTTATCTACGCCTCTTTTACTTTCATTTTCTTCGCCCTCGAAGCGGCGATCATGTCCATGGCATTACACATGGTCATTGATATTCCTCTCTCACTGGCCTATGTCATCAGTGCGGTGGTCGTCATCCCGCTGGTTACCCATGGTATCACTCGTATTTCCCGCTTTCAGGCCTGGACTCAGCCCATCTGGATCATCCTGCAAGTATTACCGCTGATTTTTATTGGCCTGCATGAATCTGAAGCGTTTGCCAACTGGCTGAATTTTAATGGTCTTGGAGCGGAAGAACGACAAGGCTTTGACCTGCTCCTTTTTGGTGCGGCTGCCGCCGTCATTTTCCCCCTCATCGCGCAAAATGGTGAACAAGCCGATTTTCTGCGCTTTTTACCTGTGCCTGAAAAAGAAAATAAAAGCCAATGGTGGCTGGCAGTGGTAGGGGCCGGCCCCGGCTGGGTCATTATTGGAGTGATTAAATTATTCATCGGCTCCTTTCTCGCCGTGCTCGCACTGAATCAGGGACTAGAGCCCGAGCTGGCCAGCGATCCGGCCCACATGTATGCCGTGGCCTTCAAATACATTACTACAAATCCAGAGGTTGCTTTGTGGCTGGCCGGTATTTTTGTGGTCATCTCACAACTGAAAATCAATGTCACCAATGCCTACGCCGGATCGATTGCCTGGGGGAATTTCTTTTCCCGCCTGACACACCATCATCCAGGTCGCGTGGTCTGGCTGGTATTCAATGTCACCATTGCCCTGATGCTGATGGAACTGGGTCTTTATCAGGCCTTTGAAAGCATTTTGATCACCTATGCCAGTCTGGTGGTTGCCTGGATCGGCTGCGTGGTAGCCGATCTGGTAATCAACAAACCGCTGGGGCTGAGTCCGGCACATATTGAATTCCGCCGCGGCCATCTGTACGACATCAATCCGGTCGGCGTGGTTTCTATGTGCATTGCCTCCAGTGTCGGCATCGCCGCCAATCTTGGTTTATTCGGTGAACTGGCCGAGGCGCTGGCGGCATTTATGGCGCTCACCATTCCATTTATCACCGTCCCCTTAATTGCCTGGCTGACCCGCAGTCGTTACTATCTTTCCCGCGTGGACGAGCGGCCTGAAACAGAGACTACGCAGCAGCAATGCCGGATTTGTGAAAACCATTTTGATCATGAAGACATGAGCCATTGTCCCAGCTATAACGGCGCAATTTGCTCCTTATGCTGTGCGCTGGATTCACGCTGTGCTGATCAGTGCCGCCCAGATGCCCATCTATCCGCACAGGCCTCAGCCCTGTTTAGCCGAATTTTGCCCGCGCAAATTAGTCAACGCCTACACTCTGTTACCGGCCACTTTCTCGGTATTTTTATGATCACTGCGGGCATTATCGCGGGCTTGCTGTCGATAGTCTTTTATGCCCAACAGGATAAATCCGTCGCCGAGCTAACGCTAATCAGCGGCACCCTGTGGCAGATATTCTTTCTGTTTTTACTGCTTACCGGGGTCTTAATCTGGCTGTATGTGCTAGCGCAAAACAGTGCCCGCATTGCCTTAAGTGAAACCCAGTTACAGGCCGAGCTACTGAGCAAGGAAGTTGATGCCCATGAGCTCACGGCGATCGAATTGGCTCAGGCTCGTGATACAGCCAATGCCGCCAATCAAGCCAAGTCGCGTTATCTGTCCGGTGTTAGCCATGAACTACGCACGCCGCTGAATACTATCTTTGGCTATGCCCAGTTGATGGAGGCCGATATCCACGCCGATGATAAATCCCGCAAAATTGCCACGGTCATCCGCCGCAGCAGTGAACATTTATCCGATGTCATCGAGGGCCTGCTGGAAATCTCAAAAATCGAAGCACGTAAACTTGATCTACATCGTGATACAGTTGATCTTCGATCGCTGATTCAACAACTCGATGATATGTTCCGTCCCATGGCACAAAGCAAGGGCATTGATTTTATAGTTCAATGTCAGCCCGAACTGCCCCGTTTTGTCTCCATCGATGAAAAGCGACTACGCCAAATTCTGCTCAACCTGTTATCCAATGCTATCAAGTTTACCCCGGCAGGCAAGGTTGAAATGAATATCAGTTATCGTACTCAAGTTGCGCGTATACGGATTCAAGATAGCGGCATTGGTATTGCTGAAGCCGATCAAAAAAGAATTTTCGATCCCTTCGAACGCGTTCACAATGATCATACCCAAAAGATCAGCGGCACCGGTCTGGGCTTGTCTATCAGCCGTCTACTGGTCGAAATGATGGGTGGCAGCCTGGAGCTAAGCAGCCAGCCCGGACAGGGCAGTGAATTCTGCCTGCGCCTGTTCCTTCCCAGTGCCCGCGAAGAACCCGCCGTCAACCACCCTCAAACAGAGATACAGGGTTATAACGAACGTCCTCAACATATTATGGTTGTCGATGATGAAGCCCGCCATCGCAATCTGATTTATGATTTTCTACATCCCTTCGGTTTCATTGTGCATCAGGCCGACTCTGCCGAACAGGCGCTGGCCTTATTAAACGAACTATCAATTGATCTTTTTTTACTGGATATTTCCATGCCCGGCATGGATGGCTGGCAATTGCTAAAACTCATTCGTCAACGCGGTATCAACACGCCGGTGATAATACTCTCAGCCGATCCTTATGAGGACGTTAGCCTAAATCAGGATAAGGCTGAATTTCAGGCTTATATCAATAAACCCCTGCGACTGGAAAAACTGCTGGAACAATTACAACGCTGTCTGAACCTGCACTGGACCAATCATGAGATAAAACAAAACTTAAACACTCCGGCAATCTCCAG
>VAPK010207504.1_pt1 | contig 24570 bp, 22 predicted proteins | sample 3395031 | NCBI WGS metagenome assembly VAPK01 (sample SAMN08290443, study PRJNA428436) | hydrothermal vent metagenome | isolation source: Deep-sea hydrothermal vent chimney 1 | place: Pacific Ocean: Juan De Fuca Ridge
GGCCTCCGTTTTTCATTGTGGCAAATTGACTTTTTGCGCGACTGCAATTTTGTTTCATTATGGCTAATTTGTTGTTTTCTTTGTCCTTGTTTTCTTTTTTCTGTAATCTTTTATCTTGCATGGACTTGATCAGTTTGTCTCTGGTTTCGTTTCTGTTTGTATCGTAGGAATTAGACGAATTTTTGCTCGGACTGGTGGTCGTTACATTCAGCGTTTTCGCTTTATACTGTTCTGTGTAATCACCATAATGGACCCGGCCGTTTTCATCGGTCCATTTTTGTATTTCCCGCGCCGTCGAGTTCCCCGCGATTAATGTTAATGTGATTAATAAACTTAATAAAATCAATCGCATAAGAGGCTCCAATGCTGCTTAGCAAAAACTGTCATTATTGATGGTGTATATTATATATCGGTAATATTGAAGAAATATTTAACTTACTAATCCAATTAGCCCCTAAATTAGTCGTCCCTAAAGAGTATTCTGCAATCTATCTATACGCAGCCGCTGGCGTTCGTCGAACAAACGTCGAGCACTCATATACACTGCGGTGATTGTGCCGAAACCAGTGCCGGCCGATATCAAAAACATGATCAGTATCTGGTATTTTACTGCTTCAAGCGGTGCAGTGCCGGATAGAATTTGTCCGGTCATCATGCCCGGTATGCTCACTAGACCTGCTGCTGCCATTGCATTTATCATGGGTATTAACCCTATTCGCACACTGTGCCTTTGTAGATCCTTGATTGCTTGTTTCCAGTCTTGACCAAGTAATAATTTTGCTTCGATTGTGTTTTGTTGCTGTTTGGCTGTTTGCGTCAGGTGGTTTATACCTAATGAAATCCCCGTCATGGTATTGCCCAGTAGCATGCCCAATAAAGGGATTGCATATTGTGGTTGATACCAGGGATCAGGTTGTACGATAACCAACAGCGAAAAAAGTGCTATGGTGAACGAGGATATAAACATCGAAAAACTACCGATACCATATGCCCAACCACCTTTAAAGCGAAGGGTTTGTCGCGCCGCTATTTCGTATCCCGCTATCAACAGCATAACCAGGGAAAGTAATAATACCCAGCTTATCTGACTATTCTCGAATAAAATCTTCAGGATAAAACCGATGAGTGAGAGTTGCAGGGCTGTACGTAGCGCTGCAACAATAATTTTTATACCCAGATTCAGTTGTAATGCGACAGAGACCAATGCCAGCCCGACAACCAATGTCGCGGCTACAATTAAATCGATATAGCTTAGTGAAATGATGTTCATACTATTGGCGCTTCAATTATTTTGCCGTTTTCTATCCGTAGATGTTTATCAGCAACGCGCTTGATCTGTTGAGGGTCATGACTAATCCACAAAATTGCAACGTGTTGCTGTTGGCGAACTTCAAAAAGAAAGGATTCCACGCACTTGACCGTGTCAGGGTCCATGCTCGATGTGGGTTCATCGAGTAGCAGAACCTTGGGTCGGTTCTGCAACAGACGTAATAATGCCAGGCGTTGTTTTTCGCCCGTGGAGCAGTGATTCACATCGGAGCTTAAAATAGTGTCGTCTAATCCGAGCTGTAACAGCCTGGAGAGCAATTGAGGGTCAGTTTCATCACGAAAATGATTGCCAATTCTATCATGCCACCAATAATTTTCCGCAGTTAATAAGCCCACCTGTTTGCGCCAATCCGGTGCTGAATATTGGTGGCATTCTTTCTTTTCCATTTTTTTATCTACTTTTTCATCCAAATAGACGTAGCCCCCATGTTCATCCAGGTCTGATATCGCGCGCAGTAATAACGATTTACCACTCCCTGATGGGCCGGACAGACAAATACAAGCACCTTTAGGAATCGAAAAGGAAACTGCGTCAAGAACTGGCTTTTTAATAACCAGGAGATTTTTCAAGTAGAGCAACTTAGGACCATTATAAAGTTTTCACCGATCTTTAATTATATATTAATGTTCCCTCAAAATAATCAATTAAATATACCCATGGCGTTTGAGATTTAGGCTTTATTGCACACCCTCTTCATTCCATGGCCGCGTTGCTGTCCTCGCAATATCCCGAACACTTAAGCCTAAATCTCAAACACCATGAGTATACATCGTTGTAGGTGCTACGCTAGCTGGGCTGTTAAATAGGGCAATCAAGTCGTTTATACGCGGGTAATTAGCATGGCGAAACCCGACAGCATTCAGTGCAATCATCTTGCCCATTGATAATAATCCCGCTCTGCTGATTTCAACATTAAATATTTGTAATGTCCCGGAAATCTGGATTTCATCTTAATATCCCATACTTTGCACACCTACTAAATAATTATTAAAGGAGATTGAAAATGTATAAATAAATTATTTTTTGCGTACTTGAAAACTTATACAGTTAATAAAGAAATCAAAATGACAATTACACTCAATTAGGAGAGAGAAAATGCGTAAAACACTATCTATATTATTAGTAGTCGGATCAATGTTTATTTCAACCATTGTGTTAGCAGATTCACCAGAAAATATAAATAAGCCTGACTTGCATTCTTACCAAATAAAAGGGCTGGTTAACTTGTATCGTGTTCAAATCCAGGGTTTTGAAATTGGGAAAAATGCAAATAAACTTGATGCGGAGATATTAGTAACTCTGGACTCCGATTCTGAAAAAGTTTACGGAATCCGGTTACACGAAGATTCGCCACCGGTGAATAAAATACTCGCAGAGACTTTGCGCGAAGCATTTTTAAAACAAGTTCCGGTTACAGTGTATTACCAGAAGATACCAGGGTCTAATGTGAAAATTAATATGGTGCAGCTTAATATAAAATAATTTTTAAGAAATAAATTGGGCGCTGTATTACAGTGCCCATTTCTTCTTTGTATACTGGCCGTTACTGCCTAAAACTTAAGGAATCCTCAATTAAATTAAATGTATTAGTCCTGCTTAAAAACAAGACTAATCTTTAGACCCGGATTATTATCTTCCAATAATAATGTTGCGTTATGAAGCTTGGCAATGGCATTCACCATACTGAGTCCAAGGCCACTTCCCGGACTACTGCGAGCAGTATCCAAACGTTGGAAACGCTCCAAAACCCGTTCTCTATCATTAACAGGGATCCCCGGACCATTATCAGAGACGGTAATTGCAGGCTGGCCATCCAGTAATCCCAATTCTAATTTAATATACCCGCGTTCATCACTGTATTTAATAGCGTTTTCCAGCAAATTACTTACCGCTTGGGCGAGTAGTTGGCGATTGGCTCGTATCGTTGCTTGCGTGGTTTTAACACATTCGAATGATTGTTCCCTGTCTTCTGCAACGACAGCATACAATTCTGTAAGTTCTTCCAATAGTGTTGATAAATCCACTGGTTCCCAGTCATCTCGTTGTACTTTCGCCTCTGCTTGCGCAATGCTGAGCAGTGCATTAAAGGTTGTTATTAATTCACCTGTGTCCTCAATAACTTGCTCCATTATCTCACGATATTCTTTTTCACTGCGTGATTTTAATAAAGTGACTTCCAGCCGACTTCGCAATCTGGTCAAGGGGCCTAATAAATCATGCGCTACATTATCCGTTACCTGACGCATTCCGATAATCAACTTTTCTATTCGTTCCAGCATTAAGTTGAGTTTTATGGTTAGTGACTTAAATTCGTCATTTTTTTCGGGTAAAGTTAATTTTTTTGTGAAATTACTGGTAATTGCCTGATTAAGACCTTCATCAATCCGGCTGATTCCAGATAACACGACTCGACCCATATAAACACCACTCAACATCGCCAGGAGGAGGGTAATAACCACTGCAAAAATTAAAGCGATGTAGGTGTGTTCGCGTAATTCTATAAGCGAATATTGTGATTGCGCCACGATGATTTTAAGTCCGGTTGGCAGCGTTTTTGTAGCTACACGCAGTAAACCCCCATCTTCTTCACTGATACCCGGTGTACTCACATCAAGAAAAACAACTTCATTTTTATCTAATTCAATAGAGGATATTTTTTTTGACAAAATGGCATTTCCTGCAATGCGATCAATACCAGGGCCAGTTACAGCATAAAAATGCCGGAGATGCTTACCATATTGTTCACGCTTTTCTATTATATCGACTACTTTTTTATTTCCTCCGGATTGATAAGCCGCTTCCAGTTCGCTGAGTTCACTTTGTAATTCGCGGTCAATTTGATCCTGTAATTCCGTTAAAGTCATGAAATACACTGAAAGCAGTGCGACGACAGTAATCAGCTCAAAGACAACCGCAAACTGCAGTGCCATACGAAATACGGTTGTGTTAGTGACTTTCACGAAGTGTATATCCAGCGCCACGGATAGTATGCAGTAATTTTATTTTGTGATTTTTGTCGATTTTATTTCGCAGGCGACTAATGTGTACGTCGATAACATTGGTTTGCGGATCAAAATTATAGTCCCATACTTTTTCGAGTAACATCGTTCTGGTAACGACTTTGCCTTTGTTACGTAAAAGGCACTCTAATAAACGAAATTCCCGGGGTTGAAGACTGATTTCTGCATCTGTGCGCGTGACTGTATGCCTGATCAAGTCCATTTCCAAATCTGCTAGCGTCAATCTATTAACCTCTTGTGTGGGAGCAGTACGCCGTGCCAACGCGTCAATACGTGCTAACAACTCCGAAAATGCATAGGGTTTAGTGAGGTAATCGTCCCCCCCTGCTTTTAAACCTGCAACACGGTCGTCTACTTGGCCTAGCGCACTGAGAATCAAAACAGGTGTTGAAATGTTTGCTGCGCGAAGTGCCGCAATAATTGAAAGGCCGTCTCTTCCGGGTAACATTCTGTCTACTACCAGTATGTCGTAGTCTTCAGTAAGCGCTTGCCCAAGGCCTAATTTTCCGTCTGCGGCATGGTCTACGATGTGGCCAGTTTCGCTCAAGCCTTTCACCATAAACGCTGCAGCGTCTTTATCGTCTTCAATTATAAGGATACGCATAAGGATTATAATAACGCCATTTATCATGCGTTTTCATTAACAATAGTTAATGTTTTAGAAAACTGCATGTAAGGTCCGTGAGTGATACTGGTTTCAGCAAGACGAAATATCACTCGCTACTCGATGCAGGAGAAAAATCATGGCCGTTAAAAACTGGAGTTTACCCACACGCTATTTGCACTTTGGCATGGTAATTACGATTTCGATACAACTGTTCATTAGCTTAATTATGGTGGCACCAGACCACAATGGTGGAGTTGTTGGTAAATTAGCGTTCGAAATTCACGAAATCGTTGGCTTAATGGCTTTAACGATTATATTAACCCACTGGGTGTGGTTAATGTTTGGTCATGCTGATGGTGGATTAAAGCATCTTTTCCCTTGGTTCGGCAAAGCCAGATTAGGCGTCGTTAGCGATATCAAGGCGCTACTAAAGGGAAAATTGCCCGAGACAGGTAATCGCGGCGGCTTACCTGGGTTGATACATGGGTTAGGTTTGCTGGCTGTCAGCACTATTGCGGTAACCGGCGGTATTTTATTTATCTTATTTCCGCAAAGCGGCGAACCGGGTTACATTGTTGAGTTATTTGCAGAAACGCATGGCGTAATCGCTATCCTTGTTTGGACGTACTGGTTCGGTCACGGTGGTTTAGCGATATTGCATCATTTCCAAGGTAATGACTTAGTGAAAAAAATGTTTAATTTTACCTACAAGGCTGAACCGGCAAGAGAAGCAAATAAAAAATTATTTTACGCAAAGATTAACCCAACAAAATAATAGCCAACGCCCGCATCAAATACTCAAGTTGGTGGGTCCGCAAACTAAAAAAAGAGGGGCAATCAGATGAATGCCCCTTTTCTTTGTTTAAATAAAAAACTTACTTCATTAACGTGTTTATTTACCCGAGCCATGCGTGCCAGTGAATTCCGGGTAGGCTTCCAGGCCACATTCCGATAAATCAACACCACCGTATTCTTCTTCTTCGGTTACTCGAATGCCCATAATCATTTTTATGACAAACCAAGCGATAAAACTGGTGATGAACACCCAAGCAAAAATAGTGAACATTCCGATTAATTGAGCACTGAAACTGGCTTCCGGGTTGGTGATGGCAACGGCGATTAAACCCCATATGCCGACTGTGCCGTGCACAGAAATGGCACCGACCGGGTCATCAATTCGAAGCTTGTCGAGACCAATAATTGAAAATACGACGATAATGCCACCGACTGCACCCACGGCTGTCGATGCTAACGGGCTGCCCGCGAGTGGTTCCGCCGTGATGGCGACCAAACCGGCCAAGGCGCCATTCAATGCCATGGTCAAGTCCGCTTTACCGAACATCAAGCGGGCAGTGATGAGTGCGGCAATGACGCCACCGGCGGCGGCCATATTTGTATTAACAAATACCAATGCAACCGCATTCGCTTCACCGACGTCAGAAAGTTTAAGTTCTGAACCGCCGTTAAAGCCAAACCAGCCTAACCATAAAATAAATGTACCCAGTGTGGCTAATGGCATGTTGGCACCCGGGATCGGGATAATCTCTCCGTTTTTACCGTATTTGCCTTTTCGAGCACCGAGCAATAAAACACCCGCTAATGCGGCTGTCGCACCACACAAATGAACAACACCCGAACCGGCGAAATCATTAAAGCCCAAGCCATCTAAAAAGCCGCCACCCCATTTCCAGTAGCCTTGTATTGGATAGATAAAGCCAGTCATGACGACGCAAAATGCGAGAAAAGACCAAAGCTTCATGCGTTCCGCCACTGCGCCGGAAACAATTGACATCGCGGTAGCAACAAAGACAACCTGGAAAAAGAAATCTGATAATTTTGAGTAATACGGTGCGCCGTCACCACCTGCAATGACCGTAGCAGCTGTATTATCGTCTTTGCCAAGCATTTCACCAAAACCAGGCCACCACGAGTTTACCGCTTCGGTTGGGTACATGATGCCGTAACCCATAAGCATGTACATTACACACGCAATTGCAAACAACGAAATGTTTTTGGTAAGTATTTCTGCTGTATTTTTACTGCGCACCAGGCCCGCTTCTAACATGGCGAAACCTGCCGCCATCCACATGACCAGTGCTCCGCACACTAAAAAATAAAATGTATCGAGTGCATAACTCAACTCTGCTATCGCTTCCACGTTTATTCCTCCCCAAAATTCATTGTTTAAATATCGACATTTGCTTAAATCGCATCTGGACCAGACTCACCCGTCCTGATTCGTACTACTTCATCAATTGTGGAAACGAATATTTTTCCGTCGCCAATTTTGCCGGTTTTGGCTGCGTTGGAAATAGCTTCGATCACCTGATCTTTCAAATCACCGTTAATTACAATTTCCAGTTTTACTTTAGGTAAAAAGTCGACAATGTATTCGGCGCCGCGATAAAGTTCGGTGTGGCCCTTTTGGCGACCAAATCCTTTCACTTCTGTTACGGTTATGCCTTGAACACCGATGTCAGAAAGTGCTTCGCGTACATCATCTAACTTAAATGGTTTAATAATTGCGGTTACCAGTTTCATTTAGTTCTCACCTCCATCATGACAAACCCAGATCGGGCGATAACAAGCCTGGTAAAAATTATTAAGTACTAATACGCTAGCGACAAAACTTTATTATTTAAACTAAAGTTAAACAATGTGATTTGCTTAATGTGATTTATCAGGATTGTTATTTTCTCAGTGGGCTTATAGCATGCCCTGTGCCACTATTTTTTATTCAATAATTATAATGCCTTAGGTGGATTGTGTCGGTAATTCAACGAAATGTCTGCACCAAATTGGAATTGTTAAGTTATGCGTGCACCAGATTGGTGCAGTCTGTGAGGGAGTGCTGCTGACTTATTGTTAAAGCTAGTGTAGTGTGAATTAGGTAATGGCACTTAATTAGGTGTCGCGTGTTAATCAATAATAGACAATGAAGGTGGAGACGTGATTGATCCAAAAATCATAGATGATATGGCGCACAAACTGGCAGGGCTGATACCTCAGGGCGCGCGGGATGTGCAACAGGATTTGAAAAAAAATGTAAAGGCGGTATTACAAGCTAAATTATCAAAGCTTGATTTGGTCACGCGTGAAGAATTTGATACGCAGGCTGCTGTATTGCAAAGAACACGCGAAAAACTCGACGCGTTGGAAAAGCAAGTGTTGGCGTTGGAAAAGGGCAGCGAGGGAAAGACAGGTAAAAGTTAACAGGGGAAAAAAAGCGGGGGGAAAGTTAGAAGTAAGCTTAGCTGAGTGATAGTAGGGGTGCCTTCCACGGGATGGGGGCGGGATCCTCTATTGGAAAGAGTTATTTTATGTCACTTGCCGTTATATATAGTCGTGCCCTGGTGGGCGTTGAAGCGCCGTTAGTAACGGTAGAGGTGCTTTTATCTAAAGGCTTGCCAGGTTTATCCATAGTAGGGTTGCCGGAAACTGCGGTAAAAGAAAGTAAAGACCGTGTTCGTGGTGCATTAATCAACTCTCATTTTGAGTTTCCTCGTCGTAGAATTACCATCAATCTTGCGCCAGCCGACTTACCAAAAGAAGGGGGGCGCTTTGACCTGCCTATTGCAATAGGTATTCTGGCTGCTTCGAAACAGATAAGCAGTCAATTCATTGATCATTATGAATTTGTGGGTGAATTGGCACTAAGCGGTGAGTTGAGGAATGTGCGTGGTGTATTGCCAGTTGCATTACAGACCCGTACTGCCAAACGTTCGTTGTTAGTGCCAAAAGAGAACGCGGAACTGGCTTCATTAGTGAGTGACATTGATGTGTTCGGTTCTGTTCATTTACTTGAGGTATGCGCACATTTAAATAATACGCAAAATCTTCAACCAGTAGCTCCACCAACATGGCGAAGGCGTGTTCTACCTGAAGAAGATTTAACAGATGTCCGCGGACAACATCATGCTAAGCGTGCACTCGAGATCGTGGCCGCTGGTGGGCACAGCTTAATAATGGTAGGTCCTCCTGGTACAGGTAAGAGTATGTTGGCCGCACGTCTGCCTGGTATTTTGCCGTCGATGAGTGAATCTGAGGCATTGGAAACGGCAGCAATATTATCAGTAAGCGAGCAACGCAACTCATCAGAGATGCTGTCTATTCAGTGGCAGCGTCGTCCATTTCGAGCACCACACCATACGGCATCCGGTGTTGCGTTGGTCGGTGGTGGAAATCCGCCGCGTCCAGGCGAGATATCACTGGCGCATAACGGTATTATGTTTCTGGACGAATTACCCGAGTTTGAAAGGCGGGCGCTTGAAGTATTGCGGGAGCCGTTGGAGTCGGGTCGTATCATAATATCTCGTGCTGCCCGCCAGGCTGAGTTCAATGCCCGTTTTCAATTAATTGCTGCGATGAACCCTTGTCCATGTGGTTATCTGGGACACACAAGTGGTCGGTGTCAATGCACCTGCCAACAGATCGCTCGATACCGCGCACGAATTTCCGGTCCTTTGCTGGATAGAATAGATATGCATATTGAAGTGCTGAATGTGTCTCACGAGGTACTGCGGGGTGCAAATAAAAATGGCAGCGATAACGTTGTTAACGAAACCAGTGTTCAGGTAAGAGCGCGTGTAGAAATTGTACGGCAATTGCAGCTTAAGCGAACAGGAAAAGCAAATGCGCAGCTATCTGGTGTGGAGGTGGAGACATTTTGTAAGCTTAGTGATGATGATAGTCACTTACTTGAACATGCGATAGAAAAATTTGGTTTATCTGCCAGGGCGTACCATAAAATATTAAAAGTAGCGAGAACCATCGCTGATCTAGCGGGATCAGACGAAATTAATACTTCACATTTGACAGAGGCAATTTCGTATCGTTTGCTGGATCGTGAACTTCCCTAGCACTGTCTCCTAAAATCTTATCATATTACTATGTTAATAATTGTTTAAGCTCTACAATCCATGTGTTTGTAATAACGTGCATTGATTAGGGAAAATAAGAAAATTATTCTAAATCAACAAGTAAAGAGCAGTTGGTAAATTGTTGCTTAAGAAAAAATATTAGGGAATAATGTTAGCGGCGTCCAGATGGTTCGGTAGCCTGCTTTTATCATATCGTTTCTCTGCGCGAACGAATTCAGACTTGAGCACTTCATATAACGCATGTTTGTATTCACGTGCCTGAGACCGTGCAAGCCTGTTAGACACTAATCGATGGTCTGCAATTGCATCTTTACTGCCTTGAGCGGCCGCCATTTTTAACCATTTCAAAGCTGTCATTCGGTCACGTTTCACGCCTTTACCGGTTTCATACATCCAACCAAGAAAGTTTTGAGCTCTGGCATAGCCGTTATCGGCTGCTTTTTGATACCATTTCACTGCTTTTGTGTAATCCGGTTTAACTTCGATACCAAACTCATACATATAGGCAATATTAAATTGAGATTGCAGATGCCCTTCATCTGCTAATTGCTGCCATATTTTTTTTGCGTTTGTATAGTCACCCTCGCTATATGCTATAGACGCATCTGCAAATCTATCAGCCCAGACAAAGTTGGAGGTCAACGCAAAAAGAAAGGTCAAAACTAGCAAACGAAATAATGATTTTTTAGCCATTTAACTGCACTCCTCAGATATCCAGCAACAATTAGCATGAAGATTGGCCTCTAAATTATTTGTCGGCCGCGATTCTCAAAACGTGAGAAAAAGTTATACCGGCGAAATAGTGGAAAATCGTTTTAAAACAGTACAATAGATGGTCTAAACTAAGTAGATATTGTTTTTCTGATTGCGGATATGACTAAATATCAGAGAAATTGGCGATTCACTGGTGGAAAAATAGGATGCGTGATGAATAATGTAAAGATATATCCGGATGTAGCTGCAATCAGTCAGGCGGTTGCAAAAAAATGGTCAGTTTTATCTGAGCAGGCGATCAGTGAGCACGGTGGGTTTCATGTCGCCCTATCGGGCGGTTCAACTCCACGGTATTTGTTCGACTATCTGGCGACTTCGGCGTACAGGGACAGTATTAATTGGGAGAAAACCCATATTTATTTTGGCGATGAACGATCTGTTTCCCCTGAACATGAAGAGAGTAATTTTAATATGGCCCGTCATGCTTTATTGGATAAAGTGAATATACCCGCTTCCCAGATATATCGAATGAAGGGCGAAGCGGCTGCAATTGAAGACAGTGCGATGCAATATGCGGCGTTGTTGAAGAAAATGCTTCCTACCTCTGAAAAGGGAGAATCGCAGTTTGATCTGGTTTTGTTGGGCATGGGGGATGACGGGCATACTGCTTCTTTGTTTCCGAATACACAAATTCTTCAGGAAAAAAGTGAACTGGTTCGCGCTGTTTTTGTCGAGAAAATGAAAACATGGCGTATCAGCATTACTTTTCGGGTAATTAATAACGCCCGTAACATAGTGGTCATGGTGACGGGTGAAAATAAAAAAAATGTGCTAGCACATGTGCTTAAAGCGCGAGCACCCGAGTCTTTGTACCCTATTACAATGATCCAACCCGCGGGTGATATGCAATGGTACATTGATACAGCAGCGGCAAACGCTGCATCTTGAGTGTGGCCACTGAATTTTTATAGCGGTATTATTGGATTTTGATTGTTGCAAGCTATTGTTGTAACTATTTTGTTGTAGGCTATTGTTGCAAGAGAAAAGGGAGATATATAAATGAGAGTATTGGCAGGGGATATCGGTGGTACTAAAACATTGTGTCAGGTGGCGGATGTCTTTCCTCATAGTTATAAAGTACTATTTGAAAAAAGGTATGAGAGTAAATTATATCAGGATTTTTTACCTTTAGTTAAGGAGTTTGTTAAAGAGGCGGCTGGTCAGGCGGATATGATTTTGAACAGTGCCTGTCTGGGTGTTGCCGGACCAGTAACGGAAAACTTTGCTCGTCTTACTAACTTGCCCTGGATATTGGATGGTGCACAGCTCTCTAAAGAATTAGGTATTCCCCATGTGCGTTTGATAAATGATTTTCAGGCAGTTGGTTATGGTCTTGAAGCACTGCGGGCTGAAGATATTACTGTGCTACAGGAAGGTGTGGAAGAATTGCATGGTTCTCGTGTCATATTAGGCGCAGGTACGGGTTTGGGTGAAGGTGTTATGTATTGGAACCACGATCATTACGATATATTACCTTCAGAAGGAGGGCATACTGATTTTGCGCCGACTGATTTATCACAGTTAGAGTTATACCGTTTTTTGAAAGCCAAATTAGCAAGGGTGAGTTATGAGGATGTGATATCAGGAAAAGGTCTGGTAAACATTTTTGAGTATTTTCGTTCTTTGGAAGGATCACATATGTCGCGCGAATTAGATGCTGCAATAGAAGAAGGTGATCCCGCATCGGTAATAAGTCAATTTGCATTGCATAATAATCACCCTCTGGCGCTAAAAGCACTGGAGTTGTTTTTCCAGGTTTACGGCGCACAAGCTGGGAATCTGGCACTGACTTGTTTGGCAACGGGTGGTGTTTATATTGCCGGCGGCATTGCTGCTAAAAATATAGAAAAAATGAAAGACGGTGGTTTCATGACGGCGTTTGCTGACAAGGGAAAAATGGCGGCGATAATGAATAAAATGCCAGTAAAAGTAATCACCAACGAAAATATCGGCTTAATGGGCGCAGCCATGGCGGCGTCCCGTCCGAAAAATTGATTTTGGATATCACCGTAAAGGCGCAAAGTACGCAAAGAAATAATTTATTAGTAAAGCTTTGCGTCTTTGCGGTGAAAATGGCTTTTCCTCGCGACGATCACCTAAGTCCGACAGGCTCCTAGTCTTCCGGTTCGATCGAATGTCGCCAGAATTGGTCGGCGTGATCAAACAGGCGTTGGGTTTCTTTTGGCCCCCATGTGCCAGCAGGATAAGTGTGGATAAAGTCGCGTTCGGTGGCCCACGTTCTGAGCACTGGATCGACAACCCGCCATGCCCATTCGACTTCGTCGTAGCGTAAAAACAGGCTGTGGTCGTTGGCTATGACGTCTATTAATAGGCCTTCATAAGCATCATACAGTGTATCGCCTTCTTTATTGAAACTGGCGTCCAGGCTGGTTGTGCGCGTGCGCATTTCGAGACCCGATTCTTTTACCTGCATTTCAATTCGCACACATTCATTTGGTTGTATACCGAGCAACAACCAGTCAGGTTTTAAACGTTCGACCTGAGTGTTGCGGAATAAGTGCTGAGGCGGATGTTTGAATCGAATCGATATAGCGGATTTGCTTTCGGCCATTCTTTTACCGGTGCGTAAATAAATAGGAACACCTCGCCAACGCCAGTTATCGATATAAACTTTAAGCGCTGCGTAGGATTCAGTAACACTTTCTGGGTCCACGCCCTCGGCTTCGAGATACCCCGGTACTTTTTCGCCGTTGATAATGCCGCTTGCATATTGTGCACGAAATGCATGTGCATGCACCGCATTCTGCGGAATAGGGCGTATCGATTTGAGGACCTTTACTTTTTCATCGCGTAATGATTCGGCATCCATTGATGCGGGCGGTTCCATTGCCACCAATGTCAATAGTTGCAATAAATGGCTTTGTATCATGTCGCGCAACGCACCCGCGCCATCAAAATAATCGGCGCGGCCTTCAATGCCGACTGTTTCAGAATGTGTGATTTGTATATGGTCGATATAATTTCGATTCCACAAGGGTTCCATCATGACATTTGCAAAACGAAACACCAGTACATTTTGCACGGTGCCTTTACCTAGATAATGATCTATGCGAAAAACCTGTTCTTCGCGCAAATGTTTCATCATATTGTTTTGCAACATTTGCGCGCTTTCGCGATCATAACCAAATGGTTTTTCCACGACAATACGCCGCCAGCCATGTTCCTCGTTTAATAAATTGGCGCCCGCCAGGTTTTTTGTAACCTGAGTATATTCTGCCGGTCGGATAGACATGTAAAAAATAGCATTTTTCGGAAATTCTTCCGAATTTTCAATTTTCTCGCTAAGTTTCTGGAACGATTCTTTGTTAGCCAAGTCACCTTGAAAAAAATGTAAACGCTGACACAAGCGAGTAAATAACTCTTCGTTAAAGCCACCGCGCACCTGTGGTGCCAGCACTTCTTTAACGAAATCGCGCCATTGTTGATCGTGCCAGTCTCGTCGTCCGAAGCCAATAATTTTCATTTCGTCCGGCAATCTGCCCGCCGCCTCAAGGTGATATAATGCGGGCAACAGTTTTCGTTTTGATAAATTGCCAGTTGATCCAAAAATAATAAAGGTACAAGGCTCTAGCATAGGCGTTTAATCTCTTTTATTTAGATTTTTGAATGGCGTGTCCACCAAATGCATTTCGCATCATGGACAATAATCGATTTGTGTATCCCTCTTCATCCTGACTGGTGAATCTCATCATCAATGCGAGCGTCATGACAGGGGATGATACACCTTGATCAATCGCTTCGATAGCCGTCCAACGACCCTCGCCGGAATCGGACACATACGGTGCGATGTCTTTGAGGTTTTGGTCTGATTTAAAAGACTCGGCGGTTAAGTCGAGTAGCCAGCTACGCACGACTGAGCCATGGCGCCATATTTCAGAGAGCTCAGCCAGATCAACATCGAACTCTTTTTTACCGCGTATTAGCGCGAAGCCCTCTGCAAAGGCTTGCATCATGCCGTATTCAATGCCGTTATGGACCATTTTGGTGAAATGGCCGGAACCGACGGGCCCTACGTGTGCCCAGCCTGTTTCCGGGCCGGGTGCCAGCACTTTTAATACTGGCTGCAGGATTGAAACCGCTTCTTTTTCGCCTCCGACCATCATGCAATAGCCATTGTCCAGACCCCATATACCACCGGATGTGCCGACATCGATATAGTGAATGCCATGTTCCAATAGAAAACGACCACGGCGTTGTGTGTCATGGTAATTTGAATTGCCGCCATCGATAATTACGTCACCTTTGCTGAGTAAGGGGATGACATCATTTATCATATTTTCTGTAGGGTTGCCGTCCGGTAACATGATCCAGACAACCTTGGGTGAACTCAATTGTTTAACGGCATCGGCCACACTCTCTGAGGTGATCATGCCTTCTTCTTTGGAGAGTGTATCGATGATGTCTTTAGAGCGGTTATAGCCAACGACGTCGATACCGCCTCGACACAAGCGCCGCGCCATGTTGCCGCCCATTTTTCCCAACCCAATAATTGCTAATCTCATTAGATTTTCCTTTAATTTTTCGTTTGATTATAAACAACCTGTTCAGAACTGTTCGAAAAGTGATAACGCGTTAGCTTTGGTTCAATCTACTAAATATATATGAACAATTATATTAAAGAATAGTTCAGTTTTGGCGATATGACTGGTTCCAGTACAGAGATTATCGGAACAATTGTTTAGAACATGAGTATGTCTCATATATTATGTCACATATATTATGTTACTATATTTTCAGGTTATTTTTATAATCTTCAACGAGTATTAATAATAGGAGACGGATTAAATGAAGATGCAGCAGGTCCGTGAAAAGGCCCGTACTTATGGCATTAAAGCCGGAAAATCGAAAAAGCTTGAATTAATAAAAACAATTCAGACTGTTGAAGGAAACACAGCGTGCTATGGCACAGCGGTAGAGGGAGCTTGCGATCAGGTGGCTTGTTTGTGGCGCGATGATTGTTTAGAGGCGCCGAAAAAAAGATTAGCAGGTGCAGGTTAAGTAGGCTATATTGAAAAACAGTATACCGGATGATGTTCGCGTTAGCTTGGCATGCTCGCTATCTTGCGAGTGCTTTTTCGTATAATTGCAGGTATTTGTTAGCACTTTTCTCCCAGCTAAAGTCCTGATTCATCCCCGATCGGATTAGCGTATTCCATATATGCGGTTTTTTATAGATTTGTAAGGCGCGTTCAATCGTCGTTATAAGACTTTCAGAACTTGCGTCAGTGATTTTAAACCCTGTAGCTGTTTTTTCTTTTTGAGTTAGCGTATTTAAATCCACAATAGAATCTGCAAGACCGCCTACATTGCCCACTATGGGTATAGACCCGTAACGTAGACTATAAAGCTGGTTCAGCCCGCACGGTTCAAAACGCGATGGCATCAGGAACATATCTGTTCCTGCTTCTATACGGTGCGCTTGTGCTTCGTCATAGCCAATATGTGCTGCGATCTGTTGCGGGTATTGTTGGCATAATTTTTTAATCGAATCTTCATATTCTTTTTCGCCACTACCTAATAAAACGAGTTGGAATCGATGTTTGATTAATTTCGGCAGCGCATCCAGAATCAGGTCAATGCCTTTTTGATAAACAAGGCGGCCTATCATACCTATTAACGGGGTTTTTTCTTCTACCGGCAGTGAAAATTCGTTCTGTAATGCGGCTTTGTTTTTATACTTGTGAGATAACGTGTTAACGGTATAATTTTTTATCAGCGCAGGGTCGCTTGATGGATCCCAGGTAGTCAAGTCGATACCGTTTAATATCCCTGTTAATCGGTCAGCATTGTGCTTGAGCAACCCCTCTAAACCGTAGCCAAATTCAACAGTTTGAATTTCTTTTGCGTAGCTTGGACTTACCGTGGTGATTTGATCCGCAAAAACCAAGCCCCCTTTTATAAACGAAATTTGATTGTGAAATTCCAGCGTGTCAGGTGACCAAAGATAATCAGGCAATGAAAGCGTATCAAATTTTTCGCGGGAAAATAATCCCTGGTACGCGAGATTATGTATGGTAAACAGGGTGGCGGGCCGCTGACTTTGTTGCACCAATAACGCGGGGACTAATGCGGACTGCCAGTCATTGCAGTGAATAATGTCTGGTTTCCAATCGGAAACTATTTGGCCCGTTGCAATGAGCGCCGCCGCTTTTGAAAATAAGGCATAACGTTCTGCATTGTCGGGCCAGGGAAGCCCTTGCGGATTTAGATAAGGATTGCCGGGGCGATCAAATGCGGCAGGATAATCCAGTAACCAGATTTTTACGTTAGATTCGGGCAATAGACTTTCTAACAATGTCATTGTGTCGGGCAGGCCAGCAACACTGAATTTTGCGATTGGCGTAACGGTATCCAGCCTGTTTTTGGTTTCCTGATAATAAGGCAGCAGAATGCGTAGATCGCAATTAAGTGCGTTTAATGCTTGTGGCAGGCTAGCGGCTACGTCAGCTAGTCCTCCCGTTTTGATCAGCGGGTGAACTTCGCTAGTGACAAAGAGGACATTTCTCATGTCAATCAGATCATATGTTTCAAGATAATGCCAGCAAGCGGGGGTAACGTAACACTAATTGAATAAGGTTGGTTCATCCAGGGGATGTCATCCGATTTTATTTCACCCGCGTTACCCATGTTACTACCACCATAATGGACGGAATCTGAGTTAAGAATTTCCTTGTAATTACCACGCTTTGGTACACCAATTCGATATCCTTCTCTGGGTACTGGTGTGAAATTAAATACGCCGATAATAATTTCATTTTCGCTTTTTCGGATGAAGGTCAATATCGACTGAGTTGAGTCATTGCAATCGATCCATTCAAAGCCCTTTGAATCAAACTCGTGTGCAAATAATGCGGGTTGATTTTTGTATGTATGATTCAAGTCGCGCACCAGTGATTGTACACCTTTGTGAGACTCATAGTTGAGAACATACCAGTCGAGAATTTTATTGTGATCCCATTCATTGCCTTGTGCGAATTCGTTGCCCATAAACAATAATTTTTTTCCTGGGTATGTAAACATATAGGTATACAGCAGCCGCACATTAGCGAATTGCTGCCATTTATCACCTGGCATTCTGTTAAGGATCGAATTTTTTCCATGGACGACTTCGTCATGCGAAAAGGGTAATACGAAATTTTCTGTAAAAGTGTATAATAGCCCGAAGGTAAGTTCATTGTGGTGGTGTTGTCGGTGAATAGGGTCCTTACCCATATACCCCAGCGTGTCATGCATCCAACCCATGTTCCATTTCATACTAAAGCCGAGTCCACCTAGCCAGGTAGGTCTTGAAACCTGGGGCCAGGATGTGGATTCCTCCGCCATCGTTAGACATCCTGTGTCCAAACCGTGAATCACTTCATTCAGATGACGCAGGAAATCAATCGCATCCAGGTTTTCATTACCACCGTATTTGTTTGGAATCCAGTCGCCTTCTTCTCGTGAATAGTCGAGGTAGATCATTGAGGCAACCGCATCTACGCGCAAGCCATCAATATGAAATTCTTCCAGCCAGTATACCGCATTTGATAATAAATAATTTCTGACTTCGCTGCGGCCATAGTTGAAGATTAATGTTCCCCAGTCTCTATGTTCACCTTTTCGAGGGTCTTCGTGTTCATATAAGGCCGTGCCATCAAAGTTGGCAAGCCCATGTGCGTCTTTTGGGAAATGCGCAGGCACCCAGTCGATAATGATGCCTATGCCGCGAGAATGGAGATGATCAACAAAATATCTAAATTCGTCGGGTGAACCAAAACGGCTGGTTGGCGCATAGGCGCCAATGGTTTGATAGCCCCAAGACGCATCCAGCGGGTGTTCTGCGATAGGCAATAATTCGATATGCGTGAAACCCATGTATTCAGCGTAATCGGCAAGTTGATCAGCCAGCTCTTTATAACTTAAAAAACGACCGTGCTCATCCCGCTTCCATGAACCCAGGTGAACCTCATAGATTGACATCGGGCTGTGCAGCCAGTCGGTGTTTTTTCGTGCTTCCATCCAAGTGTTATCTTGCCAGGCATAGTTGTTCTTATTGGCAACGACTGCTGCGGTACTGGGGCGCAATTCAAAACACTGGCCGTACGGATCTGATTTTAGTTGGATGGAATGCGTTTGCCGATTGCGAATCTCAAATTTGTATAATGCTCCTGCATCGACATGCGGAATGAATATTTCCCAAAGACCACTACCACCCAGACCCCGCATGGGATGGCAGCGGCCATCCCACTGATTGAAATCAGCGGCGACACTGACACGTTCTGCGTTGGGCGCCCAGGTGGAAAACAACGTTCCTTCAATACCGTCGACGGTACGAGTATGTGCACCCAAAAAGCGATATGCATGCCAGTGCCTGCCTTCACCGAATAAATGTATGTCGTAGTCAGATATTTGCGGGGTAAAACAATACGGGTCTGGCCTTTGATGGCGTTTGTTGAGTGAGTCATACCAGATAATTTGATACCTATCAGGGATATCACCCGTTGGACCTTGCCATTGGAATAAGTCTGTATCTTTTATTCTTTTTAATTCAATATCTTGAGTATCAAGTTTGTTTTTAGTTATCTCTTTACTTAGATATACAGCTCGCGCTCTGGGTATAAATACACGCACTATGGCCTGGTCTGATCCGTCGTCCAGGCTGTGTTTACCAAGGACTGAAAATGGGTCAAAATGGCGTGCTTCAATGATTTTGAGTATTTCCTGGGATAAATCAGATTGTTTAAGGTTTACTGTTGGCATATATCTTGTCGTAGCTCTTGTCGTAGAAAATAGTTGGGTTAACGTGGACCAGCTTATTATTCAACCAACCAACTTGTTTTAACCAAAATCAGATTTTGGTTAAGTTGTCGTTAGCAGCGTTGCTAAACAGGATGTTTCTTTTTAGCATTATATTCAATTCGGCGCTAAATTTTTCATTACTTAGTCGCATATAAATAGTATCATAATATCAGTAGGAGTATTTATTATTCGATAGTGGTTACCTAGGCGCATTGGAGCATGGTTGGAGCATTGCATTGAGGGTATTGATTGAGAGTACTGAAGAAATTATTTGAACACCCGATACACCAGGTTCACATTGAATAAAGCCAACAACGCAGAGAGCCAACAATGCAGAGAACCAAAACAGGCATATTCTCTTGCGACAATTACAGATCGTTATGCATAGATACTGTAATGAAATAATCGGGAGGCTTCATTATGATCAGCGGCAAACATAAACAAGAGGGTCGTTTCGTCAGCCGCCTAACACGAGACACTCTGGCATTGATATTAGCAGGGGGGCGTGGCTCCCGGCTTCAGCAGTTAACCACCTGGCGCGCAAAACCGGCGGTACCCTTTGGCGGAAAATTTCGCATCATTGACTTTCCGTTATCCAATTGCCTAAATTCGGGTATACGAAAAATAGGCGTGCTCACGCAGTACAAATCCCACTCGTTACTTCAGCATTTACAACGTGGATGGAGTTTCTTGCGCGGTGAGTTCAGTGAATTTGTGGAAATTATGCCAGCGCAGCAACGCATTGAAGCATCGTGGTATTCGGGGACTGCCGATGCGGTATATCAGAATCTCGACATAATTCGTATGCACGATCCGAAATATGTCGTTATATTAGCAGGCGATCACGTGTACAAGATGGACTACGGCCCGATGCTCGCACACCACGTAGACCATGAAGCCGATATGACGATTGGCTGTATCGAAGTGCCTATCCAGGAAGCAAGTGCCTTTGGTGTGATGACTGTGGATAAAAATTGCAATATTACGCGGTTTTCAGAAAAACCGGATAAACCGGCTACCATTCCGGGTCGTGATGATGTTGCGCTTGCCTCCATGGGTATTTATGTATTTAATACACAGTTTTTATATGATCAGTTGATTAACGATGCGGACATCCCCAGTTCGAGCCATGATTTTGGAATGAACGTCATACCCAGGGCGATCGATAGCGCGCAGGTCGTTGCATTTCCTTTTAGAGACCAGGAATCTGATGAGCAAATATATTGGCGGGATGTAGGAACTGTTGATGCCTATTGGCAAGCGAATATGGAACTGGTTGGATTGACGCCGGAATTGAATTTATATGATGCACACTGGCCTATATGGACTTATCAGGAACAATTACCGCCTGCAAAATTTGTATTTGACGACGACGGTCGCCGCGGTATGGCTGTGGATTCAATGGTCTCTGGTGGATGCATCATTTCCGGCTCAACGGTGAAACGTTCTTTATTATTTTCAAATGTTCGCATCGGGTCTTTTTCTGAAATTGAAGATTCAGTCATTTTACCTGAAGTGAAAATTAACCGAAAATGTCAATTAAACAAAGTGATAATAGACAAAGCATGTGATATACCGGAAGGCACGATAGTAGGAAAAAATCTTGAAGAAGATGCAAAACGTTTTTATGTTTCTCCAGACGGTGTTGTGTTGATTACACCGGAAATGTTGGGGCAAAGTTTACACCATGTCCGATGAAGCCGTGTCTGAAAAAAAATGTCAGAAGAAACTAGCCTGAAAAACTATGCCCGAAAAAACAAAGTCAACTGAAAACCTGACAAGTACCAGACTTAAAGTCGTTCTCTGTTGGCATATGCACCAGCCTCAGTATTGGAGTACCGAGTCAGGTGAATATTATTTACCCTGGACCTATCTGCATAGCATAAAAGATTATGTTGATATGGTCGCTCACCTGGAAGCACAACCCGCCGCAAAGGCGGTTATAAACTTTGCGCCTGTGTTATTGGAACAAATCGATGACTATGCGATACAGGTGAAACAATTTCTGGCTGATGGATCGCCTATCAAAGACCCTCTGTTAAATGCACTAGCCACTGCTGCGCCGCTCGATGAAAAATCGCGTCTTTCAATTATGGCCGCTTGCTTGCGTGTGCACGAAGAACGGTTTATTAATCGTTTTCCGGCCTACCGGCGGTTAGCGGATATGGCACAAATTTTTTCCAACGATCCACTCATGTTGCACTACGTTGATGAGCAGTACCTGACTGATTTGCTAGTTTGGTATCATCTAGCCTGGATAGGCGAAACAGTTCGCCGAAAGGACGAGCGTATCGCAGCGCTTATCGAAAAAGAATTTAAATATGATGATAACGATCGTCATACATTGATGAGTGTAATTAGTGAGCTATTGTCCGGCGTTATCGGACGATATAAATCATTGGCTAAAAGCGGGCAGATAGAACTTTCAATGACGCCTTACGCGCATCCAATTGTGCCTCTACTGCTCGATATTAATAGCGCCACAGAAGCCATGCCCGATGTGATGTTACCAGAGTTGGATCAGTACCCAGGAGGAGAAGAGCGGACTCGGTGGCATATTCAGAAGGGCATTGATACTTTCCGACATTATTTTGAAGTAACCCCGGTTGGTTGCTGGCCATCGGAAGGCAGTGTGAGCACAGAAACAATGAAAATACTGGGTGAGCATGGTTTTCAGTGGGCTGCCAGTGGCGAAAATGTGTTTCGCAATAGCTTCAGTAAATTTAACAATAACGGAGACCAGGAAGAACAAGACGACAATCATCACGACAACGGTGTTTCAAAAGAAAACCATGTGTTATATCACCCTTATCGTATAGGTGATTCGCAGTCGGTATGTTTTTTTCGAGATGATGGCTTGTCGGATTTGATTGGTTTTACTTATTCAACCTGGCACGCTGATGATGCAGTAGCTAATTTAGTAACTAATTTGGAAAACATTGCTACATCAATGCGAGATCAAGCTGACGGTGTGGTCTCGATTATTTTGGATGGAGAAAACGCGTGGGAGCATTATCCGGAAAACGGATATTATTTTTTGAATGCACTCTATGATCGCCTGAGTGAACATCCTTTATTGGATTTAACTACATTTTCTCAATGTCTAGCGGATGGTGCAACTGTAAATCATCTTCCTGAATTGGTTGCGGGGAGTTGGGTTTATGGTTCATTTTCTACCTGGATAGGTGACCGCGATAAAAATCGTGGGTGGGACATGTTAGGCGATGCGAAGCGTGCCTTTGATCGAGCGATAACAACACAGCGATTGTCAGGTGAGCAACTTACCAAGGCAGAGTTTCAACTAGCAATATGCGAAGGCTCAGACTGGTTCTGGTGGTTCGGGGACTACAATCCTGGGGATTCAGTTAGTGATTTTGAATTTTTATATCGTCAACATTTAACGAGTCTTTACAAATTAATCGGCGAAGATCCGCCGGATTATTTGACCCGTGTGTTTACTCATGGTGGTGGAACACCACAAACAGGTGGAGTGATGCGGCCGGGTTCCGAATAAATATAATTTAACTGCGGACACCTACAGGGATGTAGGTGTCCGCAGTTAAACAAACGGTATAATAAAGTGTGACTAAACAACAAGGTTCTTTTCTGGATCATCGCCGTGCAGGTATTTTACTGCATCCTACCTCGCTGCCAGGCCAACATTCCGGGGATTTAGGTCACGAAGCATTTCGTTTTATTGATTTTCTTGTTGATGCCAATATTTCTGTCTGGCAAACCTTGCCTTTATCGCCGACACACGCAGAAGGATCACCTTACAATGGTCTCTCGGCACACGCGGTTAACCCATTGTTGATTAGTCTTGAATTGATAGCCAAACGGGGATGGTTTGAGTTTCAACAAGATTTTTTTCACCATCAAGCCAGTGTTGTTGATCATCAGGAATTTCCTGATTATCAAGAATTTCATAGTGAGTGTTTGAAAAAAGTACGTATTGGGTTTCTTGAAAACGCCAGTAGTTCGGAAAAAGAGGATTTTGATAATTTCATCAACCAGCAGAACTATTGGATCAATGATTATGCGCTTTTCCAGGCATTACGCACAGAGTTTAAAACGCATTGGATTGAATGGCCATCTCAATGGCGCGATTTGAAAAAAAATACGGATGCTGATGAGTATAAACTTCCAGAGAAAATGGAAGAGGTTTACCAACAAGCGATCTTTAATCAATACCTTGTTTTCAGTCAATGGCATGCGCTACGGCATTACGCGAATGAACGAGGGATTTTGCTCTTTGGCGATGTTCCCATTTTTGTTGCACACGACAGCGCAGATGTTTGGGCTAACCGGAACCAATTCCTATTGGACGAAGTGGGAAATCCTGAAGTTGTTGCAGGTGTGCCACCAGATTATTTTTCTGAAACTGGGCAGCGTTGGGGTAATCCGCTGTTTAATTGGGAGCACATGAAAGAAGACGGGTTTCAGTGGTGGATTGATCGTATGCGCACGCAACTGGGTTTGTTTGATTTACTCCGGGTTGATCATTTCAGGGGGTTTGAGTCCTATTGGGAAATCGCAGCTAATTGTGACACCGCCATAGAAGGGCGTTGGGTAAAGGCGCCGGGTGATGAACTATTTCAAACATTAAAAAAAACCTATCAAGCGCTTCCTGTTATCGCTGAAGATCTTGGGTTGATTACACCAGAGGTAACGGCACTAAGGGAGAAACATAAATTTCCTGGCATGAAAATCTTACAGTTCGCATTTGATGGCGATAGCGAAAACCTTTATTTACCACATCATCATGAAAAAAACGGCGTGGTTTATACGGGTACGCATGATAATGATACCAGTGTGGGTTGGTTTACTTCATTAACGCCAGACCAACAAAGTCATATCTTGGCTTATCTGGATCATCCGACAGAGGCTATGCCATGGCCTTTGATTCAAATGGCATTTAATTCCATTGCCGACCTGGCAATGATACCGATGCAAGATATATTAGCGCTTGATTCACAGCATCGAATGAATATTCCGGGCACAATTTCAGATAAAAACTGGCATTGGCAATTTTCATGGAACCAGCTTGATGCCGGTTTAGCAGAAAAATTACGAAAATTAGTCGGCCAATCAAATAGAAACTAGTTGAAGCGCGTTTGTCTCATAACGTTTACGAGGGTTCTTTTCACCGCGGCAGCATAC
>VAPK010068436.1_pt1 | contig 24545 bp, 19 predicted proteins | sample 3395031 | NCBI WGS metagenome assembly VAPK01 (sample SAMN08290443, study PRJNA428436) | hydrothermal vent metagenome | isolation source: Deep-sea hydrothermal vent chimney 1 | place: Pacific Ocean: Juan De Fuca Ridge
AGTGAAGGGTTGCTTACTTTGGAGCAAGTGCTTGCTTTCTTACCGGAAACGAAAGTGATTGTTGTCACGGGCAATGACGATAGAGAGAGCGCCGTTAAAGCGATAGGGCTCGGGGCTTATGACTTTTACATGAAGCCGATTGATGCTGATGTATTAAGCTTGGTGGTCAATCGAGCGTATCGTCTTAGAGAGCTAGAGCTAGAAAATATTCGCTTGTCACAGAAACCGGATTCGCCACTTGAGGGAATTTTGGGTTCAAGTCCTGCCATGCTAAAAGTATGTCGCACGGTGGAGAAGGTCGCGCCGACGGATGCCACGACCATGCTGCTAGGGGAGAGTGGTACGGGTAAAGAAGTTTTGGCGCGGGCGATTCATTCATTGAGTTTACGGAAAAAAAATAATTTTATTGCGATTAATTGTGCGGCTATTCCGGATAATTTACTTGAAAGTGAACTATTTGGTTACGAGAAGGGCGCCTTCACTGGTGCGGCTAAGCAGACGCCGGGGAAAATTGAATATGCGCATGAGGGTACCTTGTTTCTTGATGAAATTGGTGATTTACCCATGGCGCTCCAAGCAAAATTGTTGCGGTTTTTACAAGAGCGAGTGATTGAGCGGGTCGGGGGTAGGAAAGAGATACCCGTTGATGTGAGAGTGCTGTGCGCTACCCACCGAGGCTTAATTGATATGATTAAGGATGGTAGCTTTCGAGAAGATTTATACTATCGTTTAAGTGAAATTACCATACAAATTCCTGGGCTGCGTGAGCGCGAAGGTGATGTAGTGTTGTTGTCTCGTGTGTTTGTTGGCCGATTTGCCGAGCAAAATAAACGGAAAATAAATGGCTTTAGTCAAGAGGCGCTGATTGCGCTAGAAAATTATCAATGGCCAGGCAATGTGCGGGAGTTGGAAAATAAAATTAAACGCGCCGTGATCATGGCCGATGGAAATCAAATTACCGCAGAAGATCTTGAGTTAGAGGGTGAGACGTCGGAAACTTTGCCATTTAACTTGCGCGAAGTACGAGAAGAAGCAGAGCGGCGAGCGGTGTTGCGAGCACTACACTATGTGAATAATAATATTGCCCAAGCCGCGGAGCTATTAGGTGTGAGTCGGCCAACGTTATATGATTTGATAAAGAAATTGAATGTGGCTGTTTAATGCAGCCTATTGGTTGTTAACGTCATGATAAATTTTTACCCTGAATACGAAGGTGTTTATTAATGATTAATATGTTTCGAGTAGTTTTAACATTATTGTTCGTATACGGAACAATTTTTTCGTCAGGTGTTTATGCGGATAAAAAGCAAGATTTGTTGACTGAAGCCCAGCAATATTTAGAAAAAAGTGAATGGCGTGCGGGTATTATTCAATTGAAGAATGCATTAAAAGAAGATCCTGAGTTTGTGGCGGCTCGATTGCTGTTAGGTAAAACCTATATACAATTAGGTGATGGAGCGGGGGCTGAAAAAGAATTAAGGCGAGCCAGAAAGTATGGGGCGTCGTTAGCTCAATGGGGAGCTCCTCTAGCTGAGGCCTATCTATTACAGCGAAAATCGAGCGATCTTCTTTCGGAGATAAAACCATCGAATGAACTTGATGGCACCTTGCAAGCTAATATTGAAGTGATGCGAGCCGCTGCCTATTTACAGCTCGATCGAAATATCGAGGCAGAAAAAGCCTTTAAGCGCTCACTAGAACTCGCACCAAACTCGGTGCGTGTTTTATTAGGCAATGCCCGCTATGCGGCATCGAAGAATGAACTTGCCGAAGCCTCAAATTTTGTAGAAAGCGCATTAAAAAGTGAACCGAAAAATTTTTTAGCATGGACTTTAAAAGGTGAATTAGCTAGACAGAAACAAGATTATAGCGAAGCACAACGTGCTTTTAATAATGCACTAGAAAATAACGAAAACCATATGCCGGCACAGTTAGGCATTGCGGCAACATTAATCGCCCTGCGTGATTTTGGTGAAGCAAAACAGCAGTTAGATAAGCTGTTAACTAAGGCTCCCCAACATCCTTTAATTAATTATCTGTCTGCTGTTATTTATTTTGAAAAGCGCGATTTAGATGCCACCGAAGCTGCGCTCCAAAAAGTATTTCGTGTGATGCCGAAGCATTTGCCAAGTTTACTCATGATGGGGTCTGTGCAATATGCAAAAAATCAATTTGAACAAGCCGCAAATTATTTAAGTCAGTTTCATGTAGCGAATAAGACGCATGTGCCGGCAGTAAAATTACTGGCGGCTACCCGATTGAAATTAAAAGAGCCGAAAAAAGCGCTGAAAGTATTGCGGGCCGCCGAGAAAAATGTGGGTGATGATCCTCAATTCCTCAGCTTATTGGGTACGGCGTATTTGCAATCAGGGCAACTTGATAAAGGCTCTGAATACTTAGAAAAAGCGGTTCAAATTGCACCCGATGCGGCTTCAATACGGACTCAGCTAGGGCTGAGCTATTTGGCCAGTGGTGATACTGAGCAGGCCGTTTCAACGTTGGAGTCTGCTGTTGAATTAGGTCATGATGTCATGCAAGCCGATATTTTGTTGATCCTTGCTCATTTAAAGGATAAAAAATTTGACAAGGCATTAACTGTCGCTAAAGCATTTGCGAAAAAACATCCAGAGAATCCTTTACCCCATAACTTTATGGGGGCGGCTTATTTAGGGAAAGAAAATATAGCTGCGGCCCGAACCCAGTTTAATAAAGCCTTAAAGATTAAGCCTTCCTATGTCAGCGCGATCATGAATCTTGCTCAATTGGATGAGCGAGAGAAAAATATAAAAGGCGCAAAACAAAGATATCAACAAGTGCTTAAGCTGAAAAAAGGTCATATTGGCGCCAGTATGGCAATGGCTAAAATTGCTGCGGTAGAAAATAATGAGACGAAAATGGTGGCTTTTTTAGAATCCTCCATTAATGCGCATCCAGGGGCAATTCAGCCCAGTGTCTCGCTTGCAAATTACCATATTCAGAAGGACAATCCACTTCGTGCCGTGGAAATTTTAACTCACTCACGGCAACAGTTTCCTAATAATTTCGTGGTGCTGGAAAAATTAGGTCGGGCTCAGATTCTTGCGAAAAATCCTACGAATGCGGTTTCGACATTGAAAAATCTTGTGAAACATTATCCTCAGATGGCCAAAGCGCATTTTTTATTGGGTCAAGCTGAAGCGGCCACTGAGGATAGTCGAAGTGCAAAACGACACTTTAAAAAAGCTATTCAATTAGATAACAAGTTTATGGAAGGGCATATTGGGCTCGCGGCGCTGGCGCTAAAAGAAAAGCAATATGATGAAGTGAGAAAAATCGGCAAATCATTACAAAAAGCATTCCCTAAACAAGCGGCAGGCTGGATACTGGAAGGTGATGCTTTCTTTCAACAAGATAAGCTAAAAAAAGCGGTCAAAGCTTATACGAAAGCCTACCCGATTGGGAAAAATACCGCATTAACACTCAAACTTGCCTCAGTACAAAATAAAATAGGCAAGAGCAAGGAGGCCACCTCTACATACCAGAGTTGGCTGGAAATAAACCCCTCTGATCTGCCTGTGCGCGTGGCTTATGCTGAACATTTACAAGCCCAAAATCACATACAAGAAGCCGTTGCTAATTACGAAAAAGCCGTTCAGCAGCAACCCAATCATGTGGCGATATTAAACAATTTAGCCTGGTTATACACCGGCATGAAAGATAAACGCGCTTTGCAATATGGAGCAAAGGCGTTTGAGTTAGCCTCCAATAATCCGGCTGTTGCGGATACCTATGGATGGGCGTTGACCAATTTAGGGGATGCTAAGCGGGGTTTAGTTCTGCTGCAACAAGCGAGTATGCAAGCGCCACATATGGCCGAAATTAAATATCATTTGAGCGTGGCGTTAGCTAAGAATGGTAAAACAGAGCAGGCGAGGAAAGAATTGCAAAGGCTAATCGATACAGAGCAGGATGCATCTATTCGGGAGAAAGCGAAAGCATTTTTAGCCACGATGAGTAATGGTTAAGCCTCTTTGGGGCGAGTACTTAACTTATATGTGGAAAGAGCGAAAGGTTTTTATGATCGGCCTGAACTGCGTTCAGCGATAATCAAACTAAAAAATGCATTAACAAGGCCTCGTTTGGTGTAGAGAGAAGTTTTCTTCTCTCTACACCAAACGAGGCCTTGTTAATGAAGTCAAGAATAATAAGTAAGGTAAGCAACCCATTCCTAAGAGTTAATCTGATTTAGTGAAACGATGACGAATCGCTGTGTGTTCACTACGGCAAAAAAAAGATCGGGTTATTTCATTTTTTCATTGACCAGAGACACAATATGTCGCAACGTAGTGTCTGGATATCACAGGCCGGATCAATATCAGACATATTGCTTTGAATTTTCTTATCCTGCGAGAATTTTGTCATTTCCATTTTTAAGCGTCAGGATTAACCCATTCGTTTGGCGCCGTTTCATCAATGGGCGGTTCACCTGTGAGCTTTTCTGGGTTTTGAATACCAAAATAGCTGTATATGGAAGAGGCAATGGAAAATGGCTCACATTGATAGCTGCCCGCCGTTGGTGTGGTAAATTGCCGATTAACTTTTGGCTTGCCAATTCTTTCGGTTTTGCCAACAATTTTTCCAAGTTCTCTACCTGGGATATTTGAACCGGCACTTTGACTCGCACCAACGGTAAAGAGGTTTTGATTATTTCCGTGATCCCAGCCCATGGAGTTATTTAAATTGACATTTCTGCCAAAGTCACCAAAAACATTAATGACGACGTTACCTTTGCCGGCGGCTTCTAAATGTTTTGCCGCGACTTCTAAGGCTAACATCAAATCTCTCATGCGGCGTGAATATTTTTCTAATGCTGAATCATGATCATCCCAACCGCCTAAACCACCACTGCCGAGACTAATGAAAACAGAATCTGGATTATTAATCGCAAGGTTGACTGCGGCTTTCAAGCGGTTACCAAAATTATTATCGGGATAACTCAGCTCAGCCGGGTCGTCTGCCGCTCGATCTGGATCATTAGGTAAGGCTAAATTATCAAGTTTTTCTTTCAGTCGATCAACGAATACTTCGATTTCACCACGTTTTTTAAAGGCTTCAACTATTTTTCCAAATTGACTTGCATTGGACTGGCTTACATTTTGAGCCAAGCGATCAATCATGCGATTAGATTCGCCGAGAAAACTATTTTCACTGCGTGCATAGGGGTTACGCAAGTCTTTGTCTAGTGAGATGGGTTTGAGTCCCAGGGGTATACTAAGGTTGCCTTGATTGAAAACGACAGTTTCGCCTTCGAAGGTGACAAATGGAAACAGAGCATCTTCAGCGATAGCCTTATTGACTGCCAAGATGGCAGCCAAGTTAGTGGCAATGCCTGGGCGGCTATTATCGACACCGATAGCGCCTGTTAAATTGGAAAAAATACTAGGGCGGTGTGCTTTTGAATCATCTTTTATCCGATTGATTGTGCGGTAAACACTCAGTCGCCCTTTGCCAATCATTCTTTCCATGGCTTCACCGCCTGCGCCTCCCCAAAATCCATTGGGGGTTACGATGGAGTTATTAGTATCGCGTCGCATATTGCTGTTATAGGGGTTTTGTGAGTTATCATCAATTTCATTAATGTTAGTCAAATTACCCGCAAGCTCAGAAGGACCACCATATAAAAAAATACTAATAATTTGTGGTGTCACAGTCGGCTTGATATAGCCAATTTCATCCAATACTAATGCTCGGGCACGTACTAGTTCACGCTTCGATAATGATGCCTGTGCTGAGTTGATAAAACCTTGTTTTTGAAATAACGAAAGTAACATGCAGGTGCCGCCTAAAAGACTCATGGATGTTAAAAAATTTCTGCGTTTCATGATGTCACTCCGTTATTATTTAACTGCTCGAAAGTAATAGAGTTCTGGAAGGCGAGATAGATAATCTAAAATAATCATGGCGATGGCATTGACGTCTTTTTCATGACCGCCTTCGCTAATGACCGTGTTTAACTGAGATAATTCATCGTCTGTTGTTTTTCGGGCCAGGACGGAAATAAATAAATAGTTAATGAATTCATTTTTTTCTAAAAAATCAGCGGCTTTTAAATATTCTGTTGTCCAGCCTCGTCGGTCACTACGAAAGCTTTCTGTTTTTCGTTTTATCAACAATTGCTCGCGTACGGCTTCATGATAATATGCAAAACTCAGTGAATCTAGCGGCTGTACCATCCAGCGCCCTAATTTTAGAGTCATCGCGGGTTGTTTCATTTTGTGTAGAGTAGGAAAGCTAGTGCCTTGATCTGGATTGGTTAAATGATAGAAAAAACGCTTATCTGCTTCCCAATAAATACGTTCGGCAAGATTGAAAAAGGTTTCTTCCAAGTTTTTGGGTTTCTGATTGTTTAATAAATATTCACGAGAAAAAATGATGGCGGTAAATATATCAAAAAAATAGCTTGGACTGGTGTCTACAATTGATTGCACGAGTGCGGCTCTTTTCTCTGGGCTGGCTTCTGGGAAAAACTTATTGACTAATACGGTGGTAATTCGTGGTATGGCCAATGGATGATTGGCTATCACTTGATAAAAGTCTTCGCAGCTTGTGACCCATTGATCGAGTACATATTGAGGCTCTTTGTTTTCTTTGAGTTTGTCCTTTTGTAATTGGTAACCATCCTCGTCATCGGTAATGCTCCAGTCTTTACAGGCAAGAGAGGCTTGCGGGACATCTTCGTCACGGTCAAACAAACCGAGGTATATTTCAATCATTTCGCGTGTATTATCTTCTGGGGAACGAAAACGACGCCAGTTAGCTTCTGATTTCATGTGGGTGAAAATAATTTCTCGAATGGTTTTTCCGTTATTCATTGCATCGGTTAGACCTGAATAAATATTTTGCACATCAATGTAGCTGGCTGAATCGATTTCTGCGGCGGGAGAAAATAAAATGGTATTAGCTAACGTGTAGGCCATCCAGGATTCCATTAAATCACGGCTTTCTGGAAAAAGATGGATGATTGCTAATGGTTCAGCAGAAGGTTTGTGCTCGGCGGCTTTAGTATCGCTATCTCTTCGGGTAAAGACAAAACGACTCTCCAGTCGAGCAACATAGGCTTCTTTATTTCGTAGGTGTTGTTTAAGGTTATTCGCTGTATTGCTAATAATATTTTGTTGAGATTTCGTTTTCAGGTTTTCTATTCCGGCCGTTAAATCAAAAAATTCATCGACTTTGATACCTTTATAGAAAGTTGCTTTTAACTTATTGGCCACTTGATATTGTTGCAGTGGGGGGAGGTTGTTGAATTCGGTATCAGAAAGACGCTCTGCTGCACCCGCTGGGTTTTCGTAACTCGTCTGAGTATCCTCTTCGAGATTACTGGCTTTGCATGCAAGCAATGAAGCAACAAGTGAAAAAACGGTCAAAAAACTGAAAAATTTCATGGAGCTACTCCGACATGTATTTGAGTGTGCCGTAATATTTATGTTACGTAGTTATCGTCCAGTTTTAATAGTTTTGTGAGATCTGATGCGCATTTATATGATAAACAATAATGCGAAGAGATTATTTTTTATCGAGGAGTAATAATTTGATGCTTTTAGGGGTTTTTCAGAAAGTCAAGGGTGGGTATCATGAATTAATTCACATTTTTATTCATTGAGATTTTTAGAGTGATTACTCTAAGGTAGGGATATACCCATAGTACTATGGGTATATTTAAGGGATTAGGCTTTCACCTTTAATGAGATCGTCAAATGTTTCTCGCTGTCTGATGGTATGGTAATGCTCATCATCCACGAGTACTTCTGCTGCCCGTGGCCGTGAGTTATAATTGGAACTCATGCAAAAACCATAGGCACCGCTGGATCTGATGGCGAGTAAATCTCCCTGAGTGATGCCGAGTTGGCGATTTTTCCCGAGAAAATCACCGGTTTCGCAGACGGGGCCAACGATGTCATAGGCTTGTTGTATATGACGGTTTTGTGGTATGACAGGCAAAATTTCTTGCCAGGCATTGTAGAGTGATGGACGCAACAAATCATTCATTGCGGCATCGACAATGGCAAAATTTTTGTTTTCATTTTGTTTGATATATTCGATGCGAGTCAGTAGTATGCCTGCGTTACCTGTGATCGAGCGACCGGGTTCTAAATGTATGCTGATGTCACGTTGCGATAGTTTTTTCTTAATCGCTGTCGCATATTCTTCAGGTTGGGGAGGGGATTCATTTTGGTAACGAATGCCTAAACCACCGCCGAGATCTAAGTGTTGTATTTGAATCCCGCTGTTAGTAAGCCGATCTAATAACGCAAGCACTCGATCTAGGGCATCGAGGAAGGGAGCGAGATCCGTTAATTGTGAACCGATATGACAGGCAATGCCTCCAATGTTTATGCCAGCTAAATTGCTTGCATATTGATAGATTTCAAATGCCGATTTAATATCAATGCCGAATTTATTTTCTTTTAACCCGGTGGATATATAGGGATGGGTGCCTGCATCGACATCAGGATTGACGCGTAGTGCAATCGGGGCCTTTTTGCCCATTTTTTGGGCAATGTTGTTTAACCTGTCGAGTTCAGCTTTGGATTCAATATTAAAGCAATGAATGTTGTGTTGCAGTGCAAAATGTAAATCATCCTGGGTTTTTCCGACCCCGGAGAAAACGACTTTGTCGAGTGCACCACCGGCATGAATAACGCGTTCTAACTCCCCACGCGAAACAATGTCAAATCCGGAGCCCAAACGGGCAAATAAATTGAGTATAGCGATATTAGAATTGGCTTTAACGGCATAGCAGATTAAATGGGAATGATTCCCCAGGCTGTTATTGAAGGCATGCCAATGGCGCTCCAAGGTGGCGCGTGAGTACACATAACAAGGGGTTCCGACATCTTTAGCAATGCGAGCTAGCGGCACATTTTCCGCATAGAGTTCATTTTTTTGATAATTGAAATAATCCATTGGTTTTATACAGTCTGGTTCAGTGAGCAAGTAATTGAATGTTTATTATTGTGAATTTTTTGAGGTTTTTGGCTTTTCTTCAGGTTCAGGCAAGTAGAGGTCACCTTTTTGGCCACAGGCGGCTACGCTTAACACTAACATGATCAAGCTGATAAAAATAAGTGATTGTGAAAAAACCTTAAGCATAGCTATCCCCGTGATTCAATACACGTGTGTGATCATCATTTAAATTTCTCAAGACAGAATTATATTATAAGATAGCTTGTATAGATATGGTTCACCGTTTGGTATTTTTGTGGATATTTTGAGATGGAAACGTTATTAGAAACGATTGAAATTAAGCCTCTGGGAGAGGCCAAAGCGAGTGTTATTTGGCTCCATGGTCTGGGGGCGGATGGGCATGATTTTTTACCCATTGCTCGTGAATTGAATTTGCCCGATCAAGCGGGTATTCGATTTGTATTTCCTCACGCACCACATATTCCGGTGACAATCAATGGTGGTATGGTCATGCGGGCGTGGTACGACGTATATTCTGTCAATTTTGGTGCGAATGAAGATGAGAGGGGTATCCGCCAGTCTAAGCAGCAATTAGTGGCGCTGATTGAAAATGAATTGGCTTTGGGCGTGGCGGCTGAGTCGATTTTTTTAGTGGGGTTTTCTCAGGGAGGAGCTATTGTTTTACATAGTGGGCTTCGCTATCCTAAAAAGTTGGCGGGTATCATAAGCTTGTCAAGTTACCTACCATTAGCGTCGCAGCTGGCGGAAGAAGCACACATTGCTAACCAAAATACGCCATTATTGATGATGCATGGCACTCAAGATACGGTAATCCCCATCCATTTAGCGGAACAATCCTTATCCATATTGCAAAAGTTAGGTTATCAAGTGGAGTGGCGTCAGTATGATATGCCACATTCGGTGTACCCTCAGCAAATTCGTGTATTAAGGGATTGGATGCTTAGGATTCTTGGCGTTAAAGCGTCGGATTAATACCTAAGGTGTTGGCAAATTTTAATAATTGGGATTCATGCAAACGGGTATTGATAGTTAAACCAGGCTGGCGTTGTTCATGTATTTTTTTTCGAGTGGTGTCGGTAAGTTGCTGGAATATATCGCTATTGGTGGCCATTTGGCGTTCTTTTTGAGGAAGTGTGCGCCAGTATTGCGATACTTTAGCGAGTGTATTGTCATCCCATTGATCTTGTCGCAAAAAGCGATTGATTAAATTAAGTGCTTGGTTATGAATCATGGGTGTATGAGTCGATTCGTCGATGACGGGCGAGTTGGTTTGGTACCAGAATGCAATCATTGCAACGATCAGTGCGCTACTAATGGTTGCATACAGAATTTTTTCACGATGTTTTTTATAGCGATATACACGACTAGGCATGGGTTGCGTTTTATCAATATCTAGTGTGTTCTCAAGCTTGGGTGTTGACGTTGGTTCATCAAGCAGACCGTCTAGCAATATTGCTCGGCGCTGGCGGTATTCTTGCCTGCTGATATTGCCAAGCTTATGAGCTTGGGCCAGTTGTTGTAATGAGTCGTTAATCATAAATACAAATAACCCGCTAAATTCTTTCACATTATATACTTGTTGGGATGTAATGTGCGACAACAATCATGTGTTATCGCTTGGCTGTCGTTTTAGGCTGTCTGGAGAGTGGGCAATGGAGGTGGATTACGTTTTGACTATATCGTGTTGGCTGTTTTTTAATTTTTCCTGCCAAGATGATTGGTAACCGCTAAAAATATGGACTTTTAGCCGGTAATTTAAGCCTGCTTGGCTCTGCCGACGACGACCGTGATGTTATCTCGGGCTTGTTTGGTGAGTGCTAATTCAATTAATTCATTGCCGATGGTTTCAGTATCTTCCTTAGCTAATAAATTGGTCATTTCTTCTTCGTTTAAGTCGCGATATAGACCATCAGTACACAATAAAAAGGTGTCTCCATCGTAAGTTTTTTCAACGCCAACATCAATGTGAAGCTCGTGTACTGCACCGACAGCGCGGGTAATGATGTTTGAGGCCGGGTGATTATTGGCATGTTCAGGGGAAATGGCACCCATGTCGATCAAGTTTTGTATTTCGCTATGGTCAACGGTCAGTTGTTTCAGTTTGCCTTCCCTAAATAGATAAGCCCTGCTGTCACCGGCCCAAAGATAAGCAATATAGTTTTTGAAGGCGATAAGTACCACTACCGTGCTGCCAATCGTGCGGTTGCCATATTCTATGGTGGCTAGGTCACGCAATTTCCGATCAACATCGAGTAACGTATCTTCCACTGTATCAATAAACTTTCCTAAAGTGTCGGGTGGAATGAACTCATTGAGTGATTCTGTTATCATGCGACTAGCAATCTCACCGGCTTCATGCCCTCCCATTCCATCCGCAACGACCCAAATGCCGGCGGTCGGGCGATCTAAAAATGAATCTTCATTGATTGCTCGGACTTTCCCTTTGTTTGTGGACCCTGACGATGTCCAGTGCACACATATGTTTGGGTTGTTCATGGGTGTTTACCTGGAGGCTGTCCGAGAATGGACGTCGTTGCGAGGGGAATCCATTTTAGTGCATATTTTTCGATCATTTGAGGGGGGTAGCCGTCGCTATTGGTCGAAAAGGATCGAGATATAGGCGCAAAATGGGTTTTCCGTAGTAGGCTTTCCATTCTCGGACAGCCTCCTAGCTGTATGTTGGAGATTCTGGCTGAGCAAGCATAAACATAATTGCCGCTAGTGACAGGGTATTCGGGGGCGATTTGGTTTATTTTTAAATGTGTTTGCAGCAATGAAAATCCAATTCTACTATTTTTGAAATTTGTGGGTGGTTTGGTCAATGCCCAAACGGAGTCGTTAAATAAGCGTCTAAAGTTAACAAAAAAATAGGCAATTGGCGAGTCATTAGCGCAACAAGTGGTGTGAGGATAGTTTCCAGTGTGGTGAATAGACGCTATATCTGGCTGGTTTTTTGTATTTTTGGTTAATTGTTGTCTATTAAATTTTGAATTTGGCTCATGCACTAGGAGGAGGATGAGTGAAAATGAATCATCGGTATTTTGAATCTCAATACACCGGCGGTCGTTTCTGGGCGAAGTTGCTGCAAGTTGCCAAAATTGCTGGGATTAAGGTGCTAGAAAAGGCGTTGCAGCTTTATTATGCCGCGCAATCACCGGATACGCCCGTGTGGGCAAAAACTGTAATTTATACTGCATTAGGCTATTTTATTAGTCCCATTGATGCGATTCCTGATATGACGCCAATGGTGGGGTTCGCCGATGATTTGAGTGTGTTAGCGGCGGCGATTGTTACGGTGGCTGTGTATATTACACCGTCAATTAGAAGGCAAGCCAGCGACAAGTTAGCTGAATGGTTTGCAGGGATACCGGGCGAATAGTGGTGGGCCTGGAAGGACTCGAACCTTCGACCAATGGATTATGAAACCGCAAAGTAAAGCATAATAATTAATTTAATCAATAAATTATCTGGGTCGCTCGTTGCTAACTTTGCCCCGCAATGCATAACGATGCACTACTAATCCACGCAAAAGTCCCGCACGAAAAATTAAAGCTACTCATTGAATCAAAGCTAGTAATTAGCATCTTGCTCCCCCTTCGATGGATATACTCTTGATATATCCCTAAATGCCGATATAGTTGAATATACCAAACGGATATACCTGGAGATTATATAATGACTGCAATCCATACTACTGTATTCAAGAGCAACAAAACTCAGGCAATACGACTCCCCAAACCGGTCGCTTTACCGGACACGATCAAAACCGTAGATATTGTTGCCATTGGCAATACCCGCATCATCACCCCTGCAGGAGAGTCCTGGGATCAGTGGTTCGATGGCCGGGGCGTATCCGATGATTTTATGCTCGCCCGTGAGCAATCGACCGATCAAGAGCGCGAGGCACTTTAAGCGTGCTAAAATACATGCTGGATACCAACATTGTCATCTACACCATCAAAAATCGTCCGACACAGGTTCGTGAAGCCTTCAAGCAACACGAAAACCAAATGTGCATCTCAGCCGTCACAAAAGGTGAGCTGATCTATGGCGCTGAGCGGTCATCCCAGCCAGAGCGAAACCTTGCCGATATCGAGGGTTTGATCGCACGCCTAGAAGTGGCGCCATTTGAAGGCCATGCCTCTGAACACTTTGGCCAGTTAAGAGCTGAGTTATATCGTATCGGACGACCGATTGGCCCTTACGACATGATGATTGCTGGCCATGCAAGGGCTATGGGGCTAATTCTCGTGACTAACAATATGAAAGAGTTTGAACGGGTGCCGGGACTTCGCGTTGAAAGTTGGGTGTAACAGGATATTTCCAATGAACATTCTATCCGTTTTTTTGCACTAATACCCTGCACTGGGAACGATGGACTGCTTAGCAAACTACTTCCGATTTGGACCGTCATTAACAACAAGATGAGAAAATAGTGAAACAAGCTGTTTCATAACTTTCGCGGGGCTATATTATTCGGATCATTCAGAAAAGAAAAAAACAGCGAGAATGCTATAAGTAGTAATGCAGACAATCCAGAATGGCTGGAGCCGCAACGTTCTGATTCACCACATCGACAGCAATTTATACCAGCGCCAAGGTCAAGCGGTTACCAATTGGAGAGGAACCTTACCTGGTTACGATACGAACAATTAAGGCGTATTAGTTCCGGCTTAATCTTAGCTAGCTCACGTAACGCTTCAATGTAAGTTTCAACAACCTACAAGGCATGGAAATTGCATAGGAATCACATTTTGTAATAATATTTATTATATTTCTTTTAAGTCGTTGATATGCCTGTAACTTATATAATTTCCAATCTATAATAACTCTTTATAATTTATCATTATAGGGAGTTTTACATGTCATTATCTACTGAATTTTTGGATTATTTTGAGGTTTTGGACGAGCCTCGCAAGGAGAATCACAGTAATTTCCGTCATAAATTGTCGGATATTTTGGCGATTACAATTTTGGGTTGTATCTGCGGTGCTGATAATTGGGTTGAGATCAATAATTTTGCAAAAAGCAAGGAGGATTGGCTGCGTAATTTTCTAGAATTACCGCATGGAATTCCGTCGCATGACACTCTTGGCAGATTGTTTGCAAGCCTTGATTCCTCTAGGTTTGAGGAGTGTTTTGTGAGTTGGGTTTCTTCTCTTTCTGGCATTTTTGATGAGCGTGAAATCATTGCGATTGACGGCAAAACTTCTCGTCGTTCGCACAACCGAAAAAAGGGCGTTGATCCGTTGCATATGGTGAGTGCTTGGGCTGTTGAAAATGGGTTGGTTTTAGGGCAGGTTAGCACGGATAAAAAGTCGAATGAAATAGAGGCAATACCTAGGCTACTCAATATGTTAGACGTAAAAAATGCCATTATCACGATCGATGCGATGGGCTGTCAAAGAGCAATTGCGGAGCATATTATTGAGGCAAAAGCGGACTATATTTTGAACCTAAAAGACAACCAGCCGACGCTGGCTGAAGATGTACGAAAAATCTTCGAAATCGCCGAAAAAACACAGTATAAAAATATGCATAATATTCGCAAAATCGAGAAAATAAAAGACCATGGACGCATCGAAAATCGTAAATACACACTCATCACAACCAAGGATAACTGGGCGTTTGACAGTCGTTGGGCTGGGTTGAGAAGCATCGCAATGGTCGAAGTAAAACGAACCATAAATCACGAAACTACAACCTCAAAGCGATACTTTTTAACCTCGTTAAATTACAAAAATATCGACGATTTTATGCGAGGAGTCAGAAACCATTGGCGAGTCGAAATTAACTTGCACTGGTCGCTCGATGTCAGCTTTGCCGATGACCTAAACCGAACACGAACAAAAAATGCGCCCGAAAACCTCAGTATAATCAAAAGGATAGCGCTGAATCTAATCAGCCGCGAAAAATCCGCAAAGGTCGGAGTAACAGCAAAAAGAAAAAAAGCAGGATGGGATGAAAAATATTTGCAAAAAATTATTAATGCTTAATAATTCCTACGCAATTGCCATGCCATGACCTACAGTGCCATCGCAACCAGTTGATTTTTAAGGTGAGTGGTGGGCCTGGAAGGACTCGAACCTTCGACCAATGGATTATGAGTCCACTGCTCTAACCAACTGAGCTACAGGCCCGCGATGGCGGGTAGTATAACCAAACTTCTCAAGAGATGCAGCATAAAAAATGGCCTATTGTTTGCTTTTTTCCTGGCTGAGTCATTTTAGCGGGTATTGGGCGACCTCGTGTTTGAATCGTGCTAGGCGAAGTTAATTTCGCTGTGGTTTTTTGCTTCTGAAGAAAGCCATGTTGGAATCAAATTCCAAGCGAAACTGAATATTGGCTTGCCCATATTGGTGTTTTACTCTAAAAAGCTGCGTAATTGCTCTGATCGGCTTGGGTGGCGTAATTTTCGCAAGGCTTTTGCTTCAATTTGGCGTATTCGTTCCCGCGTTACATCAAATTGCTTACCGACTTCCTCGAGGGTATGATCTGTGTTCATATCAATGCCAAATCGCATGCGAAGTACTTTGGCTTCCCGTGCGGTTAGGCCTTCTAAAATATGCAGTGTGGCTTCTCTCAGACCTTCGAATGTGGCGGAGTCGCCAGGCGATAATAGGTTTTGATCTTCAATAAAATCACCGAGATGAGAATCTTCATCGTCACCAATCGGGGTTTCCATTGAAATAGGTTCTTTCGCAATTTTTAGTACTTTGCGTATTTTGTCTTCTGGCATATCCATGCGTTCGGCAAGCTCTTCAGGTGTTGCTTCGCGACCCATTTCCTGAAGCATTTGCCGAGAGACTCGGTTTAATTTGTTGATTGTTTCGATCATGTGTACAGGGATGCGGATGGTGCGTGCCTGGTCAGCAATGGAGCGAGTGATGGCCTGTCTTATCCACCATGTGGCATAGGTGGAAAACTTGTAACCTCGGCGATATTCAAATTTGTCAACCGCTTTCATCAGCCCAATATTACCTTCTTGAATGAGATCTAAAAACTGTAGGCCGCGATTGGTGTATTTTTTAGCAATGGCGATAACCAAGCGTAAATTCGCTTCGACCATTTCTTTTTTGGCGCGTCTGGCTTTCGCTTCGCCAATTGACATGTTGCGGTTAATTTCTTTGATGCGGCCAATGGTGGTATTGCTCGTTTTCTCGATGTTGGCTAGTCGGTGTTGACCTTTGCGGATTTCATCGGCGTGGCTAGCTAAAGCCGCTGAATAGGGTTGATTGTTGCCAATGAATGAGTCAATCCAGTTAAAGTTGGTTTCATTTTCAGGAAAGGACGAGATGAACTCTTTGCGTGGCATGCGAGAACGTTTGACACAGATTTCCATGATTTCGCGTTCTTGCCGACGCACTCGATCGACAATGAGCCGCAAATTAATCGCCATTTGCAAGACAAATCGTGGAGCTAACTTAAACTCCATAAGGCTGTCTGAAAGCTGTTCCTGAAGTTTGCGAATGTCTGGGTGTCTTTTGCCCTGGGTTTTTACCGTAATTTCATATTCGGCGTGTTGCTGTTTGAGTTTTTCAAATCGGATACGCGCTTCTTCAGGGTCAGGACCGGTATCAACTTCTTCGTCGGTGGAATCGCCGTCAGTGGCCGCCGGTGTTGGCGCGGGTGTCGGTATCGGTATGGCACCAATATCGAGTGCATCATCTGTTTCATTGGGGTCGATGAATCCGATGATAAGGTCAGTTAAGCGGGCCTCTTCCGCATTAATTTTCTCGACTTCTCGTAAGAAGATACCGATCGTTGCTGGATAGGATGCGAGGGCAGAAAGCACTTGACGCAAGCCTTCTTCAATACGTTTGGCAAGTAAAATTTCACCTTCTCGGGTCAATAATTCGACCGTGCCCATTTCTCGCATATACATGCGCACCGGATCAGTTGTTCGCCCAAAGTCGCCTTCCACGGAGGCTAACGCGGCGGCGGCTTCTTCGGCCGCGTCTTCATCAGGCGCATTGGTGTCAGCAATAAGCAGGGCGTCACTATCTGGCGCCACTTCATGCACAGGGATGCCCATGTCATTGATCATGCCAATGATATCTTCGATTTGCTCTGGATCGACGATTTCATCCGGTAAATGGTCATTAACTTCTCGATACGTTAAGAAGCCTTGTTCTTTACCTTTGGATATCAATAGTTTAATCTGAGATTGCTGATTTGAATTCATATTGTATTAACCAACTAAACTATGTTAATGTAATTAAAGCGGCCGAAAATTTATCGTCATGCTTTGTGTTATAGCGCTTTCGGATTGATATTTTGGTCATATAGATGGGTTCGCTTTATATTAATGTTCCATCAAAGGCTATGTGGCTAAATTAGGCTTATGACGTGACTTTATCAGCTGGTTTAGCATATCCTTTTCTTCGTCGCTTAATGAGTGTGTTTTTGATTTTTGTAGGAGATATTCGGTTTTTTTTTCTACCAGCATTTGATCCAGTCGTGCAATCGCACCATCAAATTCGGATAAGACTCCATCATTGGGTACTAGGTGGGGCCATTGAGCGACCTTTAATAATTGTTTTTCTTCATTACTCCCCCGCCAGTGTTCTAAGATTGCTGCCATTTTAACTTGGGGATTGGCTTGTAAAAATTCAAGTAAATCCTGAAGTAATTTTATACCGGGTAGCTCTAGAGAATCAAATCGAGTCAAATTTTTAACACTCATTGCCAGATTAGGTTGTTCCAACAGAAGGGCAATCGCTATCCGGATAGGGGAGGGTGATTGCGGGCGTTCTGTTTTTACCGCTGACTCATTCGCCTTATTGTATTTTTTTTGTGGTTTTGGGGCGATTGATTTTGCCAGGTCATTGGTTGTTAATTGGACATACTCGGATAATCGGGCAATCATAAGTTGATAATAGGTGCTATTTTTAAGTTTTTCCAGATAAGGTTTTGCTTGGGCGATGAGACGTGCTTGACCATCAATGCCGCGTAAATTGGCTTGTTGACTCAGGGTATCGAAAAAAAACTCCATCAGTGTCGTAGTACTATCGAGTTCACTTTCAAAGTGTGTTGTGCCTATTTTTCGAATATAGCTGTCAGGGTCCTCACCTTCTGCTAAAAACATAAATTGGATTTGCTGGTCATCTTGCAGCGTATCAATACAGGTTTCTAAGGCTTTCCAGGCGGCGTTACGTCCGGCTTGATCGCCGTCAAAACAAAAAATAATATGCTTGGTGTGCCGATACAATGTCGATAGGTGCTTGGTGCTGATTGCCGTACCCATCGTCGCTACCGCATACTTCATATCGAATTGAGCGAGGGCGACAACATCCATATAGCCTTCGACAACAAGTATCTTGGACAGGTTTTTTAAATTTTTGCGGGCCTGATATAGACCATATAGCTGTTGGCTCTTATGAAATATATTGGTTTCTGGCGAATTGAGATACTTGGGAGTGTCATCGCCTAATACTCTTCCGCCAAAGCCGATGATTCGTCCACGCTTATCTCGAATGGGGAACATAATCCGATGGCGAAAACGGTCGTAATTGTTGTCTGCTTTTTCGACAAGCAGGCCGGCTTCGATCAGCGCCGTTGTCATTGTCTTACCCTGGCCGAAGACTTTATTTAATGTTTGCCAACCCGGTGGTGCATAACCGAGTTCATATTGGGCAGCGGTTTCTCCATCGAGTCCGCGCTTTTTAAGGTAATCGATTGCGATTTGAGCTTGTGGATGACTGCGTAATTGTTGTTTGTAGTAGTGATTGACTTTTTCAAGCAATTCGTACAACTGATTGTCGTTATTAACGGTTGGTAAATGTTTGTGGTCAGGTTTCGGCATGGTTAGGCCATTCAAAGTGGCTAACTCTTGCACGGCTTCATGGAAACTTAAATGATCATAGTCCATGAGAAACCCGATGACACTGCCAGTGACATTGCAACCAAAGCAATGGTAGATTTGTTTTTGCGGACTCACGACAAATGATGGGGTTTTTTCATTGTGAAAAGGGCAGCAGGCTTTATAATTTTGCCCCGCTTTTTTTAGTGGGAGGCGCGCATCAATGACATCAACGATGTCTGTTCTGACGACGACATCGTCAATAAATGTCTGAGGTATTTTCCACCAATTTTTTGGCTCGCTATTCAACGTGCTATCCGCTTGGAGTGACGAATGATATTAAAGCGATGAGGTCAATGTTAACTCAGTTTCGCTTTAACTTTTTTGCTTACCTGGGCCATATCTGTGCGACCTTGCAGTTTTGTTTGCAGCTGATTCATCACGTTACCCATCTCTTTCATGGACGAGGCATTGAGTGCGGTAATGGTTTCAGTGATGAGTTGGTCGACTTCTTGTTCTGGCAAGGCCGTTGGCAAGAATGCTTCAATGACGATGATTTCTTGTGCTTCTTTTTCGGCCAATTCGCTGCGGTTGGCGGCCTGGTAATGACTGATTGACTCGCGGCGTTGCTTTATCATTTTGTTCATCACAGCGAGTATTTGCTCGTCATTCAAACGAATGCGCTCGTCGATTTCTCGTTGCTTGATGGCAGCGATCACCAGGCGTATAACGCCAAGGCGATCTTTTTGCTTGCTGCGCATTGCCGCTTTCATCGATTCTTGCAATTGCTGTATTAGGTCGAAGCTGTCGCTCATGGTTTGGTCAAATGTGATATCAGGGTTGTAAAAGCATGTAACTATTCAGTTAGCTACTTTGCAGGGGGCCTCGTCTTACGCGCTTGTTGCGCAGTGCCTCGCGTGCTGTTTTCTTCAGTTGGCGCTTGACCGCAGCGGCTTGCTTACGTTTTCTGACTTGGGTCGGTTTTTCATAGAACTCTCTGCGACGAACTTCAGAGAGTACTCCGGCTTTCTCGCAGGAACGCTTAAATCTGCGCAATGCAATATCAAATGGTTCGTTGTCTTTGACTTTCACTTGTGGCATGTTAAAAACTGCACCTCTCTATGGCTATATTGAAATTCCCGCAAAGGTTGCGGATTGTACTCGGTCACACCCGCTAAAGCAAACCAGAAATGAATAATTTGTTCTTTGATCGGCCAATGCGTATGACTGATGATTTTAGCTTATTTTGGCTGACATTTCGTGCTTAAGATTGTGTCAAAGTATAAGCTGGCCGAACGAATTTAACATGTTGAATTTAAAAGTGTTTTTTTGGGTTCGCTCATCCTGGCAGGTGGCTAAAATACGGATGATTGATGTCATGGAAATGATTTGCGCGTTCTCCCATCAATTTCATTAGTTTTACTGATTGGATAATTTGGTACAGTTTATATGTATGTATTAGGTATTGAAACATCTTGTGATGAAACAGGTATCGCCATTTACGACAGTGAAGCGCGACAAGTTGAGCATGAATTGTATAGTCAGGTGAAAATTCATGCTCAATATGGTGGGGTTGTGCCCGAGCTGGCATCCCGTGATCATGTGACGAAAATTTTACCTCTCATTCAAGCCTTGTTAAAGAAAACTCAGTTGGATTTAGCGGACATCAATGGGGTGGCTTATACGGCGGGGCCGGGATTAGTGGGGGCGCTGTTAGTGGGAGCGGCAACGGCGCATAGCTTAGCGTGGGGGCTGGATGTGCCGGTAGTGGCGGTACATCATATGGAAGGACATTTGTTGGCCCCTTTTCTGGACTCAGAAAATTTGGATTATCCGTTTATTGCCTTGTTGGTGTCAGGCGGTCATACATTGCTCGTCGAAGTCCGAGCATTTGGTGGCTATCGAATACTTGGCGAGAGCTTGGATGATGCGGCAGGAGAGGCGTTTGATAAGGTGGCGAAAATGCTGGGGTTAGGTTATCCGGGAGGACCGGCGATTGCGCAGCTAGCGGAGCGTGGGGACCCAGATCGTTTTCGGTTTCCTCGGCCCATGACTGATCGACCGGGTTTGGCATTGAGTTTTAGCGGTTTAAAGACCTATTCAATCAATAAGTTTAAGGCCGAGGGGATGGCTGCTAAAGCGGATATTGCTCGTGCTTTTCAGGAGGCTGTGGTTGATACCTTAGCCATTAAATGTACTCGTGCTCTGAAAATGACCGGCTTGACTCGGTTGGTCGTGGCCGGTGGGGTGAGTGCCAATGCTTCGTTACGGCATAAGTTGACTGGCTTGATGGCTTCTATGGGCGGTGAGGTCTTTTTTCCTAAGGCTGAATTTTGTACCGATAATGGGGCGATGATTGCTTATGCGGGTTACTTGCGCTTACAAAGTGGCCAACGGGAGTCGCTTCCGTTTCAGGTGCGACCGCGCTGGCCGTTGGACAGTTTATGACGTTTATTGTTTGAGTTTTGCGAATGCTTCCGCCATGGCACTTAAGGCGTTTTTCTGTGGTGATTTAGTGCGGCTGCGTGAATGATTGTTTGGCGTGCGTGTAGCCGGGGGAGCGGGCGTTTTTTGAGGGCGGCTTTGGTTGGCTTCGGATAATTGCATGGTTAAGGCAATACGCTTTCTTTCGGTATCCACCTCAAGGACTTTTACTTTGACAATATCGCCCGCTTTTACCACATCTCTGGGATTTTTGACAAATTGATTAGACAGGGCAGAAATATGCACTAACCCGTCTTGATGAACACCAATATCAACAAAGGCGCCAAAATTCGCCACATTGGAGATCACACCTTCCAAGATCATGCCGGGTTCCAGGTCGGAGATTTTCTCGACGCCTTCTTTGAAGTCGGCTGTTTTAAAATCGGGTCTTGGGTCTCTTCCGGGTTTTTCCAGTTCGAGCAAAATATCTTTGACCGTGGGTTCACCAAATTTATTATCAATAAAATCTTTCGCTTGCAGTTTTCGCAGTGTTTTTGTGTCAGCGATTAAGCTGCTGACCTCACGTTGGGTTTTTTCAATGATTTTTTTGACAATATCATAAGCCTCGGGATGGACGGCGGAGCGATCAAGCGGATTGTCGCCATTGGTGATGCGTAAAAATCCAGCGCATTGTTCAAATGCCTTGTTGCCGAGTCGGGGGACTTTTAAGAGGTGTTGGCGTGTTTTGAATACACCGTTTTGATCGCGATAGGTGACAATATTTTTGGCAAGCCCAGTGTTTAAGCCTGAGACGTGTGAGAGTAACGCGGGGGAGGCGGTGTTGACATCGACACCGACGGCGTTGACGCAGTCTTCAATGGAGGCGTTTAATGCACGGGCGAGCTTGGTTTGATTCACGTCATGCTGGTATTGGCCCACCCCAATGGATTTCGGTTCAATTTTTACCAGCTCGGCTAAGGGGTCTTGCAGTCGTCGGGCGATGGAGACGGCGCCACGCAGCGATACATCTAAATCGGGGAATTCTTCAGCGGCCAGGCTAGAGGCAGAATAAATAGAGGCACCGGCTTCTGAGACAACCAGTTTAATAATATTTAAGTCGGCGTGTTGTTTGGCTAAATCAACGACCAAGCGTTCGGTTTCTCTTGAGGCAGTACCGTTGCCAATACTAATGAGACTGGCTTGGTGCTTGGTTACCAGGGAGGCAAGGATATGTTTGGCTTGGTCATATTGGTTTTGTGGCTGATGGGGATAAATGGTGGCGGTTTCTAGCAGTTTACCCGTGCCATCGGTGACAGCGACTTTAACACCGGTGCGAAATCCTGGGTCTAAACCGATGGTGGATTTATGACCGGCCGGAGCGGCCATCAGCACATCTTGTAAATTATGGGAGAAAACTTTAATGGCTTCGGCTTCAGCGATTTCTTTAATGCGCAGTTTTAATTCAGTGTCCAGGCGGGTGAATAATTTGACTCGCCAAGTCCAGCGTGCGGTGTCAAGTAGCCAGGCATCTGCTGCTTGATTTTTGTTAGCGATATTGAAGTGTTGAGCAATTTGATTTTCACAGGTAATGGATTCTTGTCCAGGTTTATCTTTTTCTTCAGCTTCATCCATGGTAATGGCAAGTTGCAGAAATTTTTCACTGCGCCCTCGGAATAAGGCGAGGGCTCGATGGGATGGGATGGCGATAAGTGGCTCCGATCTGTCAAAATAATCAGCATATTTTTGCGCTTCTTTTTCTTTGCCTTTGATGACTTTGGATTGTAATTTTCCGTGTTGCCATAAGTATTCCCGCAATGTATTGCTGAGGTGCGCATCATCCGAAAATGTTTCCATTAAAATTTGACGGGCGCCATCGAGTGCCGCCTGGACATCGTGAATCTCTGCGTCTGCTTTAATATATTTTTCGGCTTCGGAGAGAGGGGTGAGGATAGGATTGTTTAACAAGGCAAGCGCCAGCGGTTCTAGACCGGCTTCTTTGGCAATTTGCGCTTTAGTGCGGCGTTTGGGCATATAGGGGCGGTAGAGATCTTCGAGCTGGGTTTTGGTCAGCGCTTCTTTGATATTTTTTTCGAGTTCGGCAGTCAGTTTGTTTTGTTCGGTAATGCTGCGTAAAACAACATCACGTCGCTCCTCAAGTTCTCGTAAGTAAGCTAAGCGTTCTTGCAAGGTGCGAAGTTGAGTGTCGTCCAAACCGTTGGTCGCTTCCTTGCGATATCGAGCGATAAAGGGTACCGTGGCACCTTCATCTAATAGCTCAACAGCGGCATCAATTTGTGCTTTGTTCGCATGAATCTCATCCGCGATGCGTTGGTTTATTGCTTGGCTCATGTATCGTACTTTCTCCAGATATATTGTTGATTTTTTGAGTGTTTATCTTTTGGTTGATATTGGGGAGTCAACTATATTTACTCATCACGAAAAAATGGATTTCACCGGGGTTTCCTGAAGGGACTCATGTTTATTATTGCCGGCCGGATAAAAATCCTTTTAAAATCAATAATTTGTAAAGGTTAGATATAAAACTGCTCCATATCGGTTTTACACTCAAGTGCAAAGCTAGGCTATTTTAACAAGGCGTGCAATCCTTGTCATGATACGGTGAGTTTTCGGGCAGCAATTATCTGTGCGTTTTTTTTCACGCGTTTTCGCCAATAATTTCACCATTGAAATTAAAAAATCGGATTGATCAGTTAATAAGGTGAAACAACCGGTCAAAATAAAACGCTGATACAAGTACCGCTAAACCGAAACGACAGGCGAGTACGAGCCTGAGGCATCAATATTAGCGAATGATCGATGACATTGCGCGGGTTATCATTGCTTAATGTCGGGTTGGTGTCGCGTCCCCCGACTTGGCTCTGATAAGTTGTTTGGTGTATGCAATGCACCCTTGTATCTACGTCTTGGGTTTTAATTTTGCCAATTGACCCAGCGTTTGGTTTAAGTTTTTTTGTCTGGTTTTGTCTTGTGTGAAAAGCTGTTGGGTTTTTTTCAAGACGAGTTTATGTGGGGATCCGGTATGCTCAGTCTGATGAGTCACTGGCAGTCTCATCGCGGTGATGATTTGATGAATGTGTTGACGGCGAGATTTGGCCAGCGGCCAGATTTTCTGCTTCAAGTCTCTGGTTTGCAAAAAACCATTTAAAATTTGGCAATCCGTACACTGACAAGTATTTTGATCCATGATCGACCAATCATTCGCTTGACGTGGACCGCGATCCACTTCCGCTGTTATTACGGGTCTCATACGTTTGTGACACAGGCTCAATAGTCAGTTTTTTCCTTTTACAACAAGGCGTATAATAAATAGCAGAATTATCGATGAATCGGA
>VAPK010711069.1_pt1 | contig 24532 bp, 21 predicted proteins | sample 3395031 | NCBI WGS metagenome assembly VAPK01 (sample SAMN08290443, study PRJNA428436) | hydrothermal vent metagenome | isolation source: Deep-sea hydrothermal vent chimney 1 | place: Pacific Ocean: Juan De Fuca Ridge
CATGGACTTATGTTTAGAAATAAACAAAAATCCGAATTTTCAATTCAAATCGTCACGCACTAAAAAAATACTACGAGTACGATATACAAATAATTTTAAAGAATATTGTTTGCTTTTTAGTACCCACTAGTGAGGTCAACTCTTTTCTTCCGGAAGAATCAAAAACTACTTCTTTTGTTAGTGGAATTATCGGATATTTGTATGGTCAAAGAAAAACAGAATTTATGCAGTTTTCACTTTTCATGGCCCGGCGCTATCTTTTCTCAAAAAAGTCGCATAACCTGATTAATGTGATTTCGCTGGTCTCTATGATCGGACTGGGCATCGGCACAGCTGCCCTCATCGTGGTTCTTTCTGTTTTCAACGGTTTCGAACACGTCATATCTTCCCTCTATCATTCCTTTAATCCTGACTTTACCATCACAGCAAAGCAGGGAAAAACATTCCATTATGCACAATTCCCTGTGGAAAAAGTTCAACAGCTCTCCGGCGTAGCACAGGTGGTGCAGGTGGTCGAAGAGGATGCACTGTTTAAATACGGCGACAAGCAATACATTGGAAAAATTATGGGGCTTTCGCCAAACTATATGAAAGTGAACGTGCTGGATACGATGATGCAGGCGGGAACTTTTGTCTTGCAGTCCGGCAAAGGAAACTTTGCCGTGGTGGGTGCCGGCGTGGCCTGGTTTCTGGGTATCAATACGCGCAATACGCAGCAACTGCTGACCGTGCTTGTTCCGCGGCGTGGTAATGCCTCTTCTTTTAATTTTCAAAATGCTTTTATCCGTGAGGTGATTCCTCCGGTGGGTATTTTTTCGGTACAACAGGACTTTGACCAGAAGTATGTGCTGGTGCCGTTACGTTTTGCCCGCGAACTACTAAATTACAATGATGAAGTTACTTCACTGCATGTCTTTCTAAAGAAAAGTGCCTCCCCGGAAGAGATTCAGAAAGAAATAGAAAATATTGCAGGTGCCGGGTTTGTGATAAAAAACCGTTTTCAGCAAAATGAGACCCTGTTTAAAATTATGAAATCGGAAAAAATGGCAGTTTTTCTCATTCTGGTTTTTATTCTGATTTTGTCTTCGTTCAACATGATAGGCTCAGTTGCCATCCTGATTGTGGAGAAAATGAAAGACCTCGCTGTGCTGAAAAGTATGGGCGCCGACATACATACTCTGCGGCAGATTTTCCTCCGTCAGGGCATTTTGATAAGCCTGCTGAGTGCGGTGTCAGGACTGGTCATAGGCTTTGTGATTTTGTGGCTGCAGCAGCATTACGGGCTGGTACAGCTGGGTTCGGGAAATGGCGGCTTTATCATCAATGCCTATCCGGTACGAATGAAACTGCTCGATTTTGTGTATGTCTTTATTACAGTGTTTGTTATAGGCCTTGCTGCCGCTTGGTACCCGGTACGCTTTTTACTAAAAGATTACCAAAGTATTAAACTCGGTTAGCCAATAAATTGTGCCGGTTTATGAAAAACCTAAAAAATATTTGTCATCTCATTCTGATGCTAATTGTGTTGTTGTCATTGACCATTGCCAACCGCGTTTGCGCACAAAATCATTCCGGGTTTTCGCTTATTTCTGCATCTCCCACACATATTATGTTGCGTTTCGACGGAGAGGCTTTTCATCTTGAAAGCCAATCTGGTTCTCCTGGTGAGGCACAAATAATCATGGTAAAAAACGGCGTTCCCGGCATAATGAAAGATGCTCCAGGCCTTCCTCATTACGCTGTTTCTTTGTTGGTTCCGGATGGTGCAAAGATGATTGTTAAGGTTGTTTCCGCTCATTTTTATGAGAAGAAAGATATCCTCATTGCTCCTTCCAAAGGGAATGTTTATCGTGGTGTTCAGCCGGATTCGCTGCCTTTTGTTTTTGGGCGTGTTTACGCAGAAAACACTTTTTACCCTGGTCGGCTGTGGAAAATACGCCTGCCCTACGTTTTGCGGCGAAAGCACGGGCAAACTCTGGTAGTTTACCCTTTCCGGTACAATCCCGTAAAAAAGATACTGCGGATTTATGATAATATTATTTTTGAAATAACATTTCAAAAGAGCTCCAAAGCAGCACCATCATCGCAAATGCCCATAAACGATGCCGGCTTTGAGAGTGTTTTCAAGTATCATTTTCTGAACTGGCATTTCGGGTTTAAATCAACACAAAAGCAACAGCTTTCCGAACCGGGTATGCTGATTATCAGCTATGGTTCTTTTATTCCTTTGCTAAAAGATTTCATAGACTGGAAACGCAGGGCAGGAATAGATGTTAAAGTTGCTGATGTGGCTATGATTGGGAGAAATGCAAAGAAGATCAAAGCTTATATCAAAAAAGTTTACCAACAATCTGGCATTACGTATGTGCTGCTCGTGGGCGATGCTGCACAGGTGCCCTGTAGTAGTATTGCCGGCAACGACTCCGACAACGACTATGCCTATGTGGATGGCAATGATCACTATCCTGACCTCTTTGTGGGGCGTTTTTCTGCAGAAAATTCCCTGCAGTTATCCACTATGGTTGACAGGACTATGGCTTATGAGATGTCGCCATCATCCGATTCCTGGTACACCCGTGCCATTGGTATTGGTTCTGAAATGGGGCCGGGATACCATAATCTTATGGATTATCAGCAAATAAGGTTTATTGATTCTACCTACCTGCTCACCACCACTTACCGGCAGGCGACAGAGCTTTTCGATGGTTCTCAGGGAGGTGACGATGCTGCCGGGAATCCTACCAAAGAGATGCTGACAACAGCTGTAAACCGGGGTGCCGGTATCATCAATTATTGTGGGCACGGCAGCACCGCTGGTTGGAATACAACAGATTTTGGAAATAGCCAGGTTGATAAGCTTGAAAACGAGGGCAAATGGCCTTTCATTATCGCTGTATCCTGCGCCACGGGAAATTTTGTTCATCAGGAGTGTTTTGCCGAGAGCTGGTTACGGGCATCGTACGATGGGAAACCGACGGGTGCTGTGGCTGCACTCATGCCCACCATCGACCAGAGTTGGGCTCCGCCTATGTGTGCCCAACAACAGATGAATGCTTTGCTTTCTGCCCCGGATTCGGCGCATCCGCCCCGGACTTTTGCAGCCATTTGTATGGATGGTTGTATAAAAATGAATGACGAATATGGAACGGATGGTTACGAGATAACCGATACCTGGGTAGTTTTTGGCGATCCTTCGCTGGAAGTCAGGACGGATGTACCAAAGAAGATTGAAGTCGATTATCCCGTTTCAGTTGATGATACCTGTACTTCCATTTTTGTTAAAACCAATCTTCACAGCGGACGTGTTGCCTTGTTTGCCAAGGGTGTTATCTATGCTGTTGCCAGTGTAGATTCCAGAGGAAATGCCTTGTTATCAGTTGATTCCATCCCTTTGGATAAGCAGGCTGATTTAACAATAACAGCATTTAACTACCGTCCGTTTCTTGGGAAAATCCTGTGGGAAGGGTCTTCGGATGTGGTGATGAACAGAAAAAACACTTTCGGGTTTAAAGTCTATCCCAATCCGGCCAAATCAATGATTTCATTTTCTTTTGTACTGAAAAAAAGAGAAAAGATGGAAGTAAATGTTTTTAACCTGTCCGGGAAAAAAATCGCCACACTTTTTTCCGGTGAATCTGCTTCCGGGGGGCATATCTTCCACTGGAAACCTGATACTCCGGGAATTTATCTTGTACAGCTGAAGTCAACTAAAAGCAGTATAGAAAAGGAAATCATTTTTCTGAAATAACCTATTTTACAAAAGTAAAAAACCTGTTCCATCGTATTTTTCCGTCTAAAATTGATTTGTGCGGGTCAAGCGACATCCAGATAATAACAGCTTTGCCTTCGATATTATTTTCCGGCACAAAACCCCAGTAACGCGAGTCGGCTGAGTTGTCGCGGTTATCACCCATCATCCAGTAATAGTCCCTTTTGAAAGTGTAATGATTGGCCACCTTTCCATTGATATAAATCTTCCCATCTTTCACCTTAAGTTTGTTACCTTCATACACCCTGATTATTCTTTTGTAAAGGGGTAATACTTTCATATTCAGGGCGATGGTGGCTCCTTTTTTGGGGATATAAATCGGGCCGTAGTTGTCGCGGTTCCATTTATAATATTTACTAAACGGGAAAATCTCAGGATCACGTATTCCCCTGGGAATATTAAAAACCTCAATACTCTTTACAATGGGTAGTTTTTTCAGGCCATCGCGTGCTTCATCGGTAAGCATGTAAACAAATTGTCCCGGTGTGTTTGTACGTCCTCCTTCGGTAATGTTCAGGCGGTCAAGAATAATGGGATTGATGGAGTGCCCATCGGTATAAACTTTGTATTCGAATTCTTTTTTTCCGGGGTCATGGTTTTCTTTTCCGTTGATAAACACTTTGCGGCTGATAATCTGCAATGAGTCGCCGGGAAGTCCGATGCACCTTTTAATAAAGTTTTCGCGTTTGTCCACCGGCCGGTAAATAATGTTACCAAAATCCTTTTTATCGCTCCATACTCTTTTACGTCCATACTGCTTCACCAAAGAATAATAGCTAATGTTGCTCTGGTATCGGGTTGATACCGTATCTCCGTCAGGATAATTGAAGACTACCGCATCGTTTCTGTGAACTGTTCCCAAACCCGGGAGCTTGAGATAAGGCAGCTCAATCCAATCGAGATAAGAACTTATTTTTGTAAATGGAATAGTATTGTGAACAAACGGGATAGACAACACCGTATTGGGAACTTTTGGACCATAGGCAATCTTACTTACAAAAAGATAATCACCTACAAGCAGTGATTTTTCCATGGAGGAGGTAGGAATAGTGTAGGCTTCAATGAGAAAAGTACGGATAATGGTTGCAGCCACCACGGCAAAAATACCGGCATCAATCCACTCACGCGCAGCACTTTTTCTGGGCTCTTTACGGGTTTCCGGGTCAAGAAACTGGTCCTCTTCCCGGAAGGCAATCCAGGGAAAAAAGATAAATGGGAAAACTACTGCAAGAAATTGCTCGCCCAAACTGTATTTTCCAAAGCATTTGGCCATTTCCACCAACATGAGCATGTACATAAACACATTGATGAATGGGAAAACCAACAGAAAGTACCACCACAGGGGCTTTTTGATGATATTCAGAAAAATATACAGATTATAAAAGGGAATCAGCGTTTCCCAGCCTTTTCGTCCGGCTTTCTCAAATTGAGCCCACAGAAAAATGGTGGGAAGCGTAAAAGAAAGCGGAATAAAAATTAGTAATTCAATCATTTGCTCATATTTTTTGATGCTGCAAAATACTGAAATCGTAGTTTGCGCAGCCGTTAATGTTTGTTAATTGTCATCAGTTGCAAAGCTAAAGCAAAAACAGGCCGGTTTGTGTAGAAAGAAATGCATACCGGCTTTCCGAATCATATGGTTTTTTTGTGTCCTGCTACTTTTGTTTTGTTGCTGATATGTAATAGTCAACCGGTTACATTCCCATTGTTTTCAGGTAGTCGTGCATGGTAAAGATTCCTTTTTTCTCCTGTATAAATTCAGCGGCAAGCACTGCCCCCAGAGCAAAACCTTTCCGGCTTTTGGCTTCGTGTTTCAGCGTCAGCCTGTCCACTTCCGAATCATAAACCACTTCGTGAATTCCGGGAACTTCACCCTCTCGGAAAGAGAGAATCGGAAGCGTATGCGGGTTGTCATCGGTAGTATTTTTCCATTTTTTCAATTGCGGATTTTCGTGTAGTATGTCTTCTGCCAACCGCAAAGCTGTTCCGCTCGGTGCATCCAACTTATGAATATGATGGGTTTCGGAAATCGATGGGTGATAACCTTCGGCGGAAGCCATAATCCTGGCCAGTAGTTGGTTAACATGAAAAAGAATATTCACGCCAAGGCTGAAGTTTGGAGCATAGAAAAGTGTTCCCTGCGATTTGGTACAGGTTTTATTCACCGAATCCAGCTTATCGTACCAACCCGTAGTTCCCGTCACCACCGGTAGTCCCAGCTGAAAGCAACGTAAAATATTGTTCACAGCCTCTCCGGGCATGGAGAAGTCGATGACAACAGCATCCTGCGAAGGTAAAGTAGCTTTTTCCCAGTCTGATGGGTTATCTATGATGGCAGCAATTTCATGTCCGCGCTGGCGGCAGACTTCCTCCACAGCCTTTCCCATCCGGCCATAGCCTGAAATAATAATTTTCATAGGCATAATTCTTTTTAATATTTTCTCCAGATTTTCCAGGATTCTTCCGCCTGTATTTTAAGCATTTCCAGACCATTTTTTACAGTGGCTCCCTGTGCTTTTCCTTTTTTCAGGAATAGTGTCTCTTCAGGATTGTAAATCAGATCAAAAAGGATATGGTTTGGTGTAATCAAATCATAGGGAATTGCCGGTGCCTGCTCTGAATGAGGATACATTCCCACCGGACTGGTGTTGACGATGAGATGGAATTCATTCATAATGGCCGGTGTTATCCACGAGTAACCCACCGTCTCCATCTTTTCCGGATGGCGGGTGACAAAGGAAAAATATATACCCAGTCTTCGCAACACATAAGCCACCGAATGCGACGAGCCTCCCGTGCCAAGAATGAGTGCCCGTATTATTTTCTGGCCTTTGATGAGTGGTCTTAACGACTTTTCGAAACCGATGATATCGGTATTAAATCCTTTCAGTATAATCTTATCCCCGTCTCGATGAACTTTGATAACATTCATACTGCCGATGATTGAAACAGGAGAGTAAACCTTGTCCATTTCAGAAAAGACGGCTCTTTTGTAAGGAATCGTGATATTCAGACCTTTAAGTTGCGGATTATCCCGGGCAAATTTATGCAGGTCAGGAAGTTTGTCCATTTCCCATAGCCGGTATTCCGCATCAATATGTTTTTCCTCAAACTTCTTTGCGAAATAGTCTCCCGAAAAGGAATGTTCCAATGGTTTACCGATGAGTCCGTAAATATCCATAAATATAATCTGCTATATCAAAACTTTTATGCTTGTTCCTTTGTTTCATTTCCCGCCATCAGTTCGAGGACGGTAATACTTAAAATCCCAGTCACCATGACAAACACGGCGATCCAGAAAACTTTATCGTAATATTGGGGCATTACACTGGCATAACGAGCCACCACTTTTTCACCATGTTTCAGGATTAGTTCACCCGCACTATTTTTCAGGTATTCGGCGGTTTTCCATGGCCACAGCACATTCAGTGAGCCAAGAATAAAACCCGTCAGCACAGCAATGGTTTGATCCTTATAACTCCTGAATACCCACGAAAGAAGATGTGAAAAAGCGATAAGTCCAATGATGGCTCCAAGCGCCACGGGAAACAAAATGGAAAATTCTCTCCCATTAATGGCCTGAATAGCAACCAGCTCATAGTTTCCCATTAAAATCAGTACAAAAGAGCCCGATAGCCCCGGAAGAATCATGCTGCAAATAGCCACAATTCCACACAAAAACAGATACCAGAAGTTACTGTTTTCGGATGCCGGATTGATGAGTGAAACAAAAACCGCAAAAGCCGTTCCGAGAATAAATAGTAAGATGACAACGAAATTCCATCGCTCAATAGTCTTCGCCACAAAATAGATGGAAGCCAGTACAAGTCCGAAAAAGTAAGACCAGATATAAATTGGATAATCTCTGAACAGATAATCAAAAATGCGAGCCAGCGTAATGATGGCCAATGCAATACCGACAAACAGCGTGAGTAGGAAATAGAAATCTGTTTTTTCGGTAAAAGCCTTCCATTTTCCGGTAAAAAGTAATTTGGCTGCAGTAAGGTCAAACGCTTTTATGGCATTGATCAGACGTTCAAAGATACCTGTAATCAGCGCAATAGTACCACCGGAGACACCGGGAATAATATTGGCAACACCCACGGCAATCCCTTTAAAAAAATAGTTGATATACTCCTTCATAGGCATTCTTTTTCACTGTTATCAACCTTGCTGACGGCTGAAAATATATGTTCACATTAATGCATTAAATATTTGATAATCTTTAACTTTTTGCCGTAAGGCGCATAGCGTATTGGGATGTCGAGCCAGGTTCCACGATAGACCACAGGTTTGGCGTTGGAGAATGTTTCAAAACTGAAATAGCCGTGATATTTCCCAATTCCACTGTTTCCCACCCCGCCAAACGGCAGCTTGTTGCTGGCAATATGCATCAGCGTGTCGTTCACGGTTACACCCCCGGCAGGAATACTGTCGATGATTTTCTTCTGAAAAGAGTGGCTTTTGGAAAAAATGTACAGTGCCAGCGGACGTGGTCGGGCATTTACCCGGGAAATGACCTCATCAGGGTTTTGAAAAGAAATTACCGGCAGAACAGGGCCGAAAATTTCCTGCTGCATCACGGGTAGATCAAAGTTTACCTCATCCAGTATCGTAGGCTCAAAATATTTTTCATCCTTGTCGTAATGACCGCCATAAACAATTTTGGCGCCATCAAGCAAGGTCACCAGCCGCTCCATGTTGGCGCGGGTGATAATACGTGGAAAGTCAGGACTCTTGCGGGCATCTTCGCCATAAGCTTTTTTGATGGCGGCAACGATGGCTTTCATCAACGGTTCTTTTATCTTTTCGTGCACATACAGATAATCGGGGGCAATACAGGTTTGGCCGGCATTTAGCATTTTTCCCCAGACAATTCGCCTCGCTGTCAACTTCAGTGGTGCCGTTTCGTCAACAATACAGGGACTTTTCCCTCCCAACTCAAGGGTAACAGGAATCATCTGTTTTGCTGCCGACTGCATGACAATTTTTCCCACGCGCGGACTTCCTGTGAAAAAAATATGGTCAAACCTGAGTTTCAACAGCGTTTGCGATATCTCCACACCTCCGGTAACTACGTGGATATATTCTTTTTCAAAACTACTGTTGATGATCTTTTCTATGACCAGCGCTGTATTTTCTGCAATCTCCGATGGCTTGATAATCACTGTATTCCCTGCGGAGATAGCCCCAATCAAAGGCGCTATCATCAGCTGAAATGGATAGTTCCACGGAGCGATAATCAACACGGTTCCGAGTGGTTCGTTTGTTTTATAACCCCTTGCAGGAAAGCTCACGATGGAAGAGCTCACCCTTTTGGGCTTAACCCATTTGTGTAGCTTTTTCAAGTGGAAACGCAACTCATCAAGGACAAAACCAATTTCAGTAGCATACGATTCAAAAGGCGACTTATGTAAGTCTTTATGCAGCGCTTCGTAAAGTTCCTCTTCGTGCATAAGGATGGCAGAACGCAACTTCTTCAGTGCCTCTTTACGGAAAAGAAGGTTCCGGGTTTTGCCGCTTGCAAAAAAAAGCTGCTGACTTTTGAGCAATGCTTGTAAAGATGTGTTTTCCATAGGGAGATGATTTTGAAATTGCGTCCTGTTCCCCGGCGCAGGCTACCTATTGTTTCAGGTTGTCGGGTAAAAAGTGCATAAAAGTATCACCCCGTAAGCCCAAACGCAGGGTCTCCAACGGGATAGTTTCTGCGGGTGCAATATTTCCAAGGTTCACATTGGCACCGAAATGCTTAATAAACCATACCTGTTGTAATTTTTGAGGTGCTTCCCACAGAATGTTGTCCAACGGTAAATGTTTGGAAATTTCGCTGATAAGCTCAAAATTAGCCTTCCCGTGTATATCGTAGATACCCACAGTACCGCTTTCGCGCGCTTCGGCAATTACTTTGAAAGAGCCGGCTTCCAACTCCACCTGCATTTGGGAAACCCATTGTGAGATAGGAATCTCCAGCCCGGCAATCTTTGAACCAACCTCTGACACTACCAAAAAGTCTTTGGACAAAGTATGGATATACTCACATTTTTTGTCGTGATCTATTTCCATGGAGCCATCTGAAATCTCAACGGCATCAAAGCCCAGTTTATCCAGAAAACGGCGAAAATCATCAATCTGGTTTCTGATGGCAAATGCCTCGAAAAGTGTTCCGCCGGGATAAACCCTGATACCTTGTTTTTTGTAGAGGGTAATTTTCTTCTTTACATTTGGATTGGCATAAGAGGTGCCGAACCCAAGTTTCAGAAGGTCAATGAGGCTTCCTGCGGTTTCTACCAGGTCTGCAGCCTGGTTCATCCCGATACCTTTGTCCATAACCATAGTAATACCATTGGATCTGGGTTGTGAGGGCCTTTCGGGAATAAATTTCAGCGTAATATTCATTATTATGTTTTTATGTTAACTATTGGGTTTCTTATAAAGATCTAAAATCTCAACAAACCGTGGTTCATCGAGCAACTCAGGAAGGTACTGTAGTAAATCCTGATGATCGTCAAAATTCAATTTTACAGCCTGTTCAATATCGAAAAATGCTTCTTCAACTTTTCCAACACGGTACAGATACCCGGCACGCCTGTACAAAATCTTAGCATCTGAATCATTGTCTTTCAGTGCTTTGGTTAAGATGTCAACGGCTTCCGGAAACTTATCCTGCAAAGCCAAAACCAACGAGTAGTTGAGCCAGGCCTCTATATGGTGGCTGTTATGGTTTACCACCTCCGCAAAGAGGGGCTGAGCTTTGTCAAGATTATGGTTGCGCAGGAAAAGCACAGCCAGCTCAAACTTCAAATCATCCTGCTGGGGAGCAAGCTGAATCGCCTTTTCGTAATATTTAATAGCGGTTTTCTCCATATTTTGGCGAACGAAAATACGGGCAACACCACCCCAGGCATCTGCCAGCTTATCATCCAGGTCGAGCGCATGGTTGTACTGGATTAATGCGTTTTCGAGGTTGTTCAGATTTTCCCAGGATTCGCCAATATAGCAATAAGTTATGGCGTCCGGTTTTTCCAGCTTTAGCGTTTCTTCGTATAGGCTGATGGCTTTATGGTATTGCTGAATGCTGGTGTATGCGTTGGCCATATTGAAATAAGCTGAAGCAAATTCATCATCAATGGCCAAAGCAAATTCATAAGCCTGAATGGCTTTCTCGTAAAGTTCCTGGTTACTGTAAAAAATGCCGAGATTAAACCATGCAAATTTGGAGTAAGGATGGCGATCCAAAAAATTTCCAAAAAATTCAATAGCCTCTTCTTCCCGGCTGGTAAGCTCAAAGAAAAAAGCAATCTCCTGAATGAGGTCTTCCGACTCGGGATGGAGCTCCAGTGCTTTTGTCAGATGGCGCAAAGCATTCGGATAGTCGTTGAGACTTTCGTATTCGTAAGCAATATTGGAGAGAATCTCTTCCGGACGTTCCGTAGTCTCCAGTACTTTTTTATAGGCGACAATAGCCTGCTCATGGTTATCCATAAGACTGTATATTTCTCCTTTGGCGAGGTAAAACTCCTCATTTCCCTTTTCCAGCATATCCAGATCATCCAAAATTTTCAATGCCTGGTTGTACTTTGCTTCCTGCGTGTACAGTCGGGCTTCTCTTATTTTGAAAGAATTACTACCCGGATGCTGTTCCTGTGCCCATTCTATAGCCGAGTGGGTCAGGCTTGTTTGCTGAATATCAAGATAATAGTCTATGATAGTTTCAAACTCCTCCACATCAAAAAAGTGACCTTCCCCCAATTTCAGCAACTCTTCAAAACGGCTTACCAGCTCGTTTGTCTCATCATCCTGTTGCCAATCAAATTCTTCATCCATACGTTAAAATTCTGCTGCAAATTTAAGATTTATACCAACATAAAAATGCATCTCTTCATTCCTTTAATATAAAGCGAAAATAAGTAATCTTTTTTCAGTAGGGGCAGATATTTCACTAATTTTGCAAAAGGAGGTTTCTATTAAAGAAACATTGCAATCTTAATCTTACCATTAGACAATGACATTAATCGAATCAATATCAGGTATCCGAGGAACCATCGGTGGGAAAAGCGGCAAAAACCTCAGCCCCATCGACATTGTTAAATATGCAGCGGCCTTTGTGCACTTCCATCAAAAGCACCACAATAAAAAGGCCATACGTCTTGTGGTAGGTCGCGACGCCCGTATTTCAGGCAAAATGGTGGAAGATCTGGTAGTTTCCACTGCTGTGGGAATGGGGGCAGATGTCATCAATACCGGGCTTTCCACTACTCCTACCGTGGAAATGGCTGTCATTGAAACCCGGTCGGATGGCGGTATTATTCTTACGGCCAGCCACAATCCCAAACAGTGGAATGCACTGAAACTACTTAATGAGAAAGGTGAATTCCTCTCTGATAAAGAGGGGCGGCAGGTTTTGGAATATGCTGAAAATATGGATTTTAATTTTGCATCAGTGGATGAGCTGGGAACGGTAACGGAAGATGATAGTTTTATTGACCGGCATATTAATGCCGTGCTCCAGCTTGAGCTGGTGGACAAAAATCTGATTGCCAGAGCCGGCTTCAAGATAGTCGTGGATGGAGTGAATTCTACCGGTGGCATCGCCATTCCTCGCTTGCTAAAAGCACTTGGTGTAAAAGATATTATTGAACTGAATGGCGAACCTACCGGCGAATTTGCACACAATCCGGAACCATTGCCGGAAAATCTGACGGAAATTTCAGCGAAAGTAGTTACCGAAAAAGCTGATTTGGGCATTGTGGTGGATCCGGATGTGGACAGGCTGGCCTTTGTTATGGAAAACGGGGAGATGTTTGGGGAAGAATATACACTGGTGGCTGTTGCTGATTATGTTTTGCAACATACTCCGGGAAATACGGTTTCTAACCTATCTTCTACGCGGGCGTTACGCGATGTTACCGAAAGATTAGGTGGAAAATATGTTGCAGCAGCCGTGGGTGAAGTAAATGTAGTCGCAGTAATGAAAGAGACTCTGGCCGTTATTGGTGGCGAAGGTAACGGTGGTGTGATTTATCCCGAATTACATTCCGGCAGGGATGCACTGGTGGGTACTGCATTGTTTCTCACTTATCTTGCTGGCAAAAAGATGAAGATGACGGAATTGCGGGCCACTTATCCCAATTATTTTATCTCTAAAAATAAAATAGCCCTGAAATCGGGAACACCGGTACAAGAGCTTTTTGGTCGTGTGCGTTCGGCCTATGCAGAATTTCCCATACTGGATATTGACGGTTTGAAAATTGATTTTCCCGATGGCTGGGTACAGCTGCGTACTTCCAACACGGAACCTATCATACGTATTTATGCAGAATCGACCAGCCTTGAAAAAGCCAACGCTTATGCGGAAAAGGTGATGAATTTGCTGAAGTAAACAGATTATTCAGTTGCCAAACAGTTGTCATTCAGTTGTTAAGCGATTATTTTGTCCTGAAACAGGTTTATGAAAAAGTTCAAGCCTGAATTTTAACTTTGCAAATTGTTGAACACGGAAGGGCCTTTATCCATATTACAGGACAACTCCGTTCAGGAAATAGCTTACCAACTTCTTATTCACAATTTTTCAACAGGTTAACAGCGGTTATAATTTTTGTCTATCTTTAGCCGGGTAAAAAAAACCGGAACGGCTATGGGAAAGTTGCGCAGAAAAAGACATCAATATAAAGTGCTGAGTTTCAAGCTTTCGGCAAAGCAAATGAAATCGCTAAAGAATTATTGCAGGGCACGGAAAACAACCCCTACCAAACTTATCAAGAAAAGCATAAGGTATTACACGGAAAATTTTTCCAAAGAAGTTTCACGAAAATATTATACCACATCAAACCAACTCGATATATTTGACGATAGTGAGGGTGACAAAACGCTGGATATGTTCTAATTAAACCTGTAAAAGCTTATTTGACAGATACCTCTAATGAGCTGACCTTTCTCCCCTGAGAAAGCTTGAATTTGACCTTTCTACCATTGATTCTCATCTTTTTCTGCGGCTCACCGTAACGTTTCATATCGAAAAGGTCACCACCATTGCCCATATCGTAAGTTATGAGAATATCTGTTATTCTTTTTGTTCCTTTGGTATCGCCCCGTTTCATTTCAAACTCCCATTTCTTTATATTATTTTTGCTTCCTTCTACAAAAGCGGAAGCTTTACGGGATCTCTCTTTGATAATCAGAAAAGTTAGCCCCAGATGGGTAAGGGCATCTTTTACACTGGCAACATCGTGACTTACAAGGGCTTTGGTAATAGCAAGATCTGTTTTTGTCGTATCCTGCGCTTTTATCAGAAGACCGCTCAGCAGTAAAACAAAAAGTAGTATCCCCTTTCTCATAGTGTGTTCTTTTTAGTTTTCAAAAATAATCATTTTTCTAATAAACTGGGTGTGTTAATTGAATCGTTCGATGATGAGTTTTTTAAAACCGGGAGTAGCATAATTTTTAAAGCTTTTGTCTTTGCCCGACCAGATAAAAAAGGCCTCCATACCGGGGTGACTCTCCACAAAGGCGCGCGATTTTTTATAGCCCATGACCATAAAAGCAGTGGCGTAAGCATCGGCCATAGCAGTATTTTTTGTCAGTACAGAAACACTTAGTAGTGAATGTTGCACCGGATATCCGGTTTTGGGATCGATGGTATGTGAATAGCGGATCCCATTTTCCACGTAATATTTTCTGTAGCTTCCGGAGGTAGCCACTGACATATTTTTGAGGGCAATGACGGCTTTCAGTATCCTGGGCGAATCCTTGTCAGCGGAGGGTTTCTCAATGCCCACACGCCAGGAGGAGCCATCGGGTTTTCGGCCTTTACCTTTTACTTCTCCACCAATGTCAATCAGGTAGTTGTGGATGCCGAGACTGTCGAAATAGCGACCAACCACATCGTCGGAATAACCCTGAGCAATACCATTAAAATCAATTTGCATTCCGGGATTAGCTTTGATAACTTTTCCGCTTACCATCTTGATTTTTTGATAACCTATCAGTGGCAACAGGCTGTCCACAAGGTGTTTTCCTACTTTTTCGCGACTTTCAAAACCAAAGCCCCAAACTTCCACCAGCGGGCCCACAGTCATGTCGAAAGCACCATTGGTAGCTTTACTCACCTGCTGTGAATCGTTGAAGTTACCGATAAAATTATCGTCTAAAACCACACTTGTATCATTTCGGTTTACACGCGACAAAACAGAGTTGGGAAGCCATAAGGATACCGATCGGTCAAATGCCTCAAGAATGGAATCGACTTGAGAATGTAAGTCGCGGTGTAGCGAATCATAATAGACCATATTATAATAGGTGCCCTGCGCTTCTCCTTTCAGGTGGATAGGTTGAAGCTCTTTCTTTTGAGAGCACGAAAAAAGAAACAGTGTGGAAATCAGGATGATGACTATTCCGGAAAGAATATATTTTTTCATGGCTATTAAGATAAAATCGCCTATGCTTTTTGGCAGCACAAAATAAGTACATTTTTGTCAAACAAGGTTGCTTTTTGTGGGAAAATAGATGAGGTTTTGTATCCGGACGGCAATATTTGCTCATATGATGCTGGCATATCCTCCATTAATGTCAGACCAAATTTTTATACAATTAGTCAATCGTCACAAAAAAGCAATACCTTTGACCTCAAAATCAGGGCTATTGTTTTAGGTACAAACAAAGTCTTTTTATTGTTAGTAACGAACTATTTATAATGAGAAAAATACATTCATTTCATATTCCTGTTATGGGAACCGGGTTTAGTATTGATACGCCACTGAAGGTTTCTCAATATGGAATTGATTCCGTCATTTCACTTGTTGATGATATACTTCTCGAAAAGATACGAAAGATGTATTGCGGTAAATATGAAATTCCTTATAGTGAGATTACGGAGAAAGCAGATGATTTCAGAGCAAAACGGATTACATCCTATTTGAACTTGATTAACAATTTGGCACAGAAGAAATTCGAAGAATTAAAAAGTGCTACTATCGAGAAAGGAAATGAGATAAAAGAATACTTTAATTTGTTGCCTGACAGCTCTGCACTGAAACGTGAATTCAGAAGCATAACGGCCAAATATATTCATCTTGATGAAATCAGAGGCTGGTTAAAAGACAACTTGTCAATGGGAAACATTGATGTGAACATAATGACCAAAATAGATAAAGATAATTATAAAAACGGAGAGAAATTACCTGTAGAATATAATGATGCACATGCTGCATTGAGGGGTTATGCAAACAGTAATTTACATTCTTCCATTGTCCTTTCGGCTGGGATGAATCCTCGTTTGTACGGTTATATGGGGCAGTTTGAAGACTTTTATCCTGATGAAAATGGGGAAATAAAGAAAAAAATTATTTTAAAAGTCAGTGATTACAGATCTGCACTAATTCAAGGTAAGTTCTTTGCTAAGAAAGGACTGTGGGTGTCGGAATACAGAATTGAATCGGGGCTGAATTGTGGCGGGCATGCTTTTGCCACCGAAGGTTATTTGCTGGGTCCTATTTTGGCAGAGTTCAGAGACAACCGCACTACTTTAATTCAATCTGTTCACGAAATTCTTGTCAGGACACTTTCCAATAAAAACCGGGCAGTGCCTAAGAATATATTGCCTTTGAGAATTACTGCCCAGGGTGGTGTTGGAACTGCCGATGAGCATCAGTTTCTTCTTGATCATTATCAGGTTGATTCCGTCGGCTGGGGAACTCCGTTTCTTTTGGTTCCGGAAGTTACAAATGTTGATGAAATAACCCTGAAGAAATTAATGGAGGCCAAAGAAGATGACCTGTATTTAAGTAACATCTCACCCCTTGGAGTTCCTTTTAACAGCCTGAGAGGTAATACCAAAGATATTGAAAAACTGGCTCTCGCCGACAAAGGTGTATTGGGAAGTGTTTGCCCTAAAAGATTTCTTCTTTCTGATAAAGAATTTACTGATAAGCCATTATGTACTGCCTCACGTCGATATCAGCAACTCAAATTAAAGGAATTAAACAAAGAGTCGATGACACCAGAGGAATACGATCGTAAATTTGAGAAGATGACTGACAAATCATGCCTTTGCGTCGGACTGGGAACCTCTGCTTTGCTGGTAAATAATTTAAATACCAAAATTGAAGGAGAGGGTGTTTCTATTTGCCCGGGACCAAACATGGCCTACTTTTCAAAAAAAATGAGTTTAAAAGAGCTTGTTGATCACATATACGGGAGGGCAAATGTTATCACCAGAAATGACCGTCCGAACATGTTTATCAAAGAGCTGAAAATTTACATTGACTACCTGAAAAATAAAATAGAGGAAACCAGAACTTCCGTAAATGTAAAGCAGGAAAAGTATTTGTTGGGCTTTGCACAGCACATAAAAGAGGGGATAACCTATTATGCCGATCTGTTCGGTGGTCTAAAGGATATGGTTGAAGATAAAAAGAACGATATCCTTAGAGAATTAGATGCCAGCATGAGGACTTTACAGTTGCTGAATTCGGATATAGAAAACTTGTTGGTTTTAGAAAATGTGGCTTCTAAAAATTTTGAAGCAGTATCAATGCTTTAAATCCACAAATAGAAAATAACCTGATTTAGAAGTGGATTTATCATCGGGTTATATTTCTTTTGCATAAAACATCTGTACTTTTGTTGCGAAAAGCGAAAAGGATGCATAACCTGTCGTTACATTCGGGATGGAAAGGCCATGTACAGGTACTTTGGAAAAAGAACTTCATTTTTCTACCATTTTTGTTGCTGTTAGTTATCTTTATGGTATTATATCCTAAAAAGATAGCTTCTTATCCCGATTTGGTTGACTGGCAGACCGTGCTGAACCTAACCGGGCTGCTAATTGTGGTTACGGCTATTAAAGAAAGTGCCTTTTTCGGACGTTTTTCCCGCAAGCTACTTACTAAAACGGGTACTGAAAGAGGATTGGCCTTTGCCCTTGTTACAGTCTCCGGAATACTGGCCATGTTTCTCACCAACGACATTGCCCTTTTTATTACAGTTCCGTTAACGCTGGGTTTTCGGGATGTTGTCAAAAACGATGTAAAAAAGCTTATCATTTTCCAGGCTCTGGCTGTCAATGTAGGTTCGGCTCTGACACCTGTAGGAAATCCTCAAAATTTGTTCCTGTGGCATCGGTGGGACATTTCTTTTTTCCACTTCATTCGGGAAATGGCTCCGCTTTTTGCTGTGATGTTCGTTGTACTCTTGGTGTTTATATGGATTTCATTTCCTTCCAGAAAATTGTTTTTTTACAGTAAACAACGCAAAAGTGGTGTGGACATCAGAATGTTTATCCTCTCGGTTGTTGTATTAGTCGGTTTTATTGCCTCCATTGAGCTTGGAATAGCCTACTATGCTTTGGCTGCTGTTGTTTTCATTTATTTCTTTTTTTACAGAAAAGTTTTTGTTAAAACTGATTGGGCCTTGTTGTTACTGTTTGTGGTGATGTTTATCGATTTTCATTTGATGAGTGAGGTTCTGTTTGTTACAAAATTTATTTCGCTATTCAATCTATCCCAATTCTCAGATACTTTTCTCAGTTCGCTGCTTTTTTCGCAGGTAATGAGTAATGTCCCCGCAACCATCTTCATGTCCAAATTCAGTACGGGATGGCTTGCCATTGCCTATGGCGTAAATGTCGGTGGCAATGGGCTGGTGATGGCTTCGCTGGCTAATATTATTGCTTTGCGTTTTGTAAAGGGTAGAAGAGTTTGGATTGACTTCCACAAATATTCCCTTCTTTATCTGTTGATTTCCGGAGGGTTAGTCTATCTGATATTTTTTCTGTAAAGTATCCTAAACAAAAAAAGTGCGAAAATATCCTTCGGGATATTTCCGCACTTTTTGATGGAGAAAGGCTTTTGTTTTAGCTGCCAAAGTCGTCAAACATAATCATCTCTTCAGGGACACCCAGGTCATCCAGCATTTTCAGTACAGCGCTAATCATCATGGGTGGACCGCAGAGGTAGTACTCAATCTCTTCCGGTTCGGGATGATTTTTCAGGTAAGAATCGAAAATTACCTGATGGATAAAACCTGTTTTCCCTTTCCACTTGTCTTCCTTAAGTGGCTCTGAGAGAGCCACTTCAAAGTTAAAGTTGGGATTGTCTTGTTGGATCTTTTCAAACTGGTCAACATAAAAAAGTTCTTTTTGTGAACGGCCACCGTACCAGAAAGTGGCTTTGCGCTTGGTGTGCTCCGTTTGGAAAAGGTGGAAAATATGTGAGCGCATGGGTGCCATGCCGGCACCGCCGCCAATAAACATCATTTCGCGGTGGGTCTCTTTGATGAAAAATTCCCCGTAAGGACCGGAGATTGTAACCTTGTCGCCTGGTTTTCTGGAAAAGACATAGGAGGAGCATATCCCCGGATTTACTTTCATAAAGCCATTTCGCTTACGATCCCAGGGAGGGGTGGCAATACGAATGTTGAGCATGATGATATTTCCTTCGGCCGGATGGTTGGCCATAGAGTATGCTCTGTATATCGGTTCCGGGTTCTTCATCTTTAAATCCCACATGTGGAAGTTATCCCAGTCGCTACGGTATTCTTCTTCAATATCCATATCTTTGAATTCCACTTCGATTTTGGGGACATCGATCTGGATATAGCCGCCGGAGCGGAAGTCCATGTGTTCGCCTTCCGGAAGTTTTACCACAAACTCTTTGATGAAGGTGGCCACATTATGATTTGAGACCACTTCGCATTCCCATTTCTTGATACCGAAAATTTCGGGAGCTACAGCAATTTCCAGATCTTCTCTTACTTTCACCTGACATCCCAGTCGCCAGTTTTGCATCTGTTCTTTGCGTGTGAAAAAGCCTTTTTCCGTAGGAAGGATACTTCCTGCTCCTGAATTGACCTGTATCCTGCACATGCCACAGGTTCCGCCTCCGCCGCAGGCCGAAGGCAGAAATATTTTTTCATTGGCAAGGGTTGACAGCAGGGTAGAACCGGGATTGATTTCCAACTCTTTCTCATCATTAATTTTGATCTTAACTTTCCCTTTTGGCATTAACTTCGCTTGCGCAAAAACTAAAATTCCCACAAGGATTAGTATAATAATCAAAAAAACGGCGATACTTAACAGCATTATGCTGCCGGTACCTATTGATATAATGGTCATCTTCTCTGTTATTTTATAATTTAATTCCCATAAAACTCATAAAGGCAATACTCATAAGGCCTGTTAGAATAAATGTAATTCCTATTCCCCGCAAGGCCGGCGGAACTTTTGAGTAACGAATTTTTTCGCGAATAGCAGCAATAGCTACAATGGCAAGAAACCAGCCAACACCTGAGCCGACACCAAAGGCAGTAGCCTGCCCGAGGTTTTGATAATCACGCTGCTGCATAAATAATGAACCGCCCAAAATGGCACAGTTTACAGCAATCAGGGGGAGAAAAATTCCCAGTGAATTATACAGTGATGGCGAAAATTTCTCAACGACCATTTCCACCAGCTGAACGATAGCTGCGATGATAGCAATAAAAATGATAAAACTTAAAAAACTCAAATCCACTTTGGCGAAAGCCGGGTCGATCCATGCCAATGCACCGGGTTTTAAGACATATATGTTTAGCAGATAGTTTACCGGCACGGTGATGCCGAGGACAAAAATGACGGCAGCGCCAAGCCCCACCGAAGTATCAACGGTTTTGGAGACAGCGAGATAGGAACACATGCCGAGGAAATAGGCAAATATCATGTTGTCAATAAAAATTGACTTGACAAATATGTTAATTATTTCATGCATAGTCTGTTATTTTAAAATTTGGCTATTTCTCGATTAATGATCTGTTATAATAACGTTGTACCCAAATGATGACGCCAATGGTAATAAGTGCCATAGGAGGCAGTATCATCATCCCGTTATTCACATAACCCGCGTTGTAGAGGCTTTGAGGAATCACCTGAAAGCCGAAAAGAGTACCCGAACCGAGCAGCTCTCTGAAAAAAGCTACAATGATAAGAAGAAGGCCATAACCCAATCCGTTTCCAATACCATCCAAAAATGACGGCCAGGGTTTGTTCGCCATAGCAAAAGCCTCTAACCGCCCCATAATGATACAGTTGGTAATAATCAGCCCGACATATACGGAAAGTTGTTTGCTTACATCGAAAACAAAAGCTTTCAGTAGCTGGTCAACCATGATAACCAACACGGAAACAATCACAAGCTGGACTATAATCCGTATTCTTGCGGGGATGCCATTTCGTAAAAAGGATACCAGAAGATTGGAGAAAGCCGTAACGACCATCAGAGCTAAAGCCATCACAATAGCCGGCTTCATCTTAACTGTTACCGCGAGAGCGGAACAAATACCGAGAACCTGAACCGTAATCGGGTTGTTCATGTTGAGCGGCCCGGTAATCAGCTTCATGTTTTTGGGAGAAAATAAAGATTCCCGTTCTATTTTTTCTGTACTCATAATTAAAATCTTATCTGTGATTCTTTATATAAGGTAAATAACTTTTCAAAACATTATGCAACATGTTATTCACGCCATTGCTGGTAAGTGTTGCGCCCGAAAGAGCATCCACACCGTGAATACGTTGTGATTCAGGAAGTTTAATCACACCGCCCTTTACCACTTTGATGGAAGTAAAATTACCGTTATCATTAAAAATGGTCTTGCCTATAAACTCGTTTTGAAATTTTGGTTTGGCAATCTCACCACCGAGGCCAGGAGTTTCTTCTTTATCGCCAAAAAACACGCCTATTACGGTTTTAAAATCAGAGGTGAGAGCTATATTTCCCCAAATCGGCCCCCACAATCCGGTGCCTCGCATGGGAATGATATAGATTGTTTTGCCATCTTTTTCTGCAATATATAGTGGTAGTTTATAGGGTCTTTTCTGCGACTTGTTGTATAGCTCTTCTTTCAAATTCAATTTAAAGGCCGGGGCATCTTCTTTGGGAGATTTGGTATAAGAATTCAGTACATTCCCCTTAGAGTCGATAACCAACTCCTTAACAATGTACTTATTAAAAAGCGATATGGCGTTACTGGCATTGGCTTGGGTAACCTGAGCCGATGTCAGAATACCGCGCATTTTTTCAATAGCCAGGTTTCGTTCCTGGAATGGCTTCAACAGCATAGCAGCGAGTGAAAGCAGAGCAGCTGCCACGATAACGAGGACGGCTGCATAAGTGAAAATATATCGGTTTGTGTACATAACTCCCTTTGTTTTCTTATTCAGCGAGCGCTACTTTGGCTCTTTTTAATCGTTTATTAATATTTGACTTCACAATGATGTAGTCAATTAAAGGTGCAAACACATTCATAAGCAGGATGGCCAACATCATCCCTTCCGGGTAAGCCGGGTTGAAAACTCTGATGAGTATCGCCATCATCCCGATAAGGAAACCATAATAATACTTTCCTTTCTTGGTTTGGGCTGAAGTTACCGGGTCGGTAGCCATAAAGACCGCGCCAAAGGCAAAACCTCCCATAATCATGTGCTCCCATGCCGGCAATTCCATGTATTGGTTAGCTCCCCATAAGTTGAAAATCAATCCCATGATAAGACCTCCGGCAAAAACAGAAAGCATAATTCGCCAACTGGCGATACCAGTAATAAGAAGGAATAAAGCGCCTATTAGGATTAAGAAGGTAGATGTCTCTCCCACAGATCCCGGTATAAAGCCGAAAAACATATCATGTGCCGTGGGGAAGTTATGGAAATTTCCGACCATTGCCTGTCCCAGCGGCGTAGCGCCGGAGAAGCTGTCTAATTTGTCGGCAATCCATACTTTTTCTCCCGACATATTTCCGGGATAGGCGAAGAAGAGAAAGGCCCGGGCTGTGAGGGCGGGATTGAAGACGTTCATGCCTGTCCCTCCAAAGACCTCTTTTCCAAAAATTACAGCAAAAGCGACGGCAATAGCCAGTTCCCACAATGGAATTTCCGGCGGCACAATCAGTGGAATAAGGATACCCGTAACAAGATACCCCTCATTTACTTCATGATGCCTGATTTGAGCAAACAGAAATTCAATACCCAGCCCAACCCCATAAGAAACGATAATGATGGGCAGGACTTTTCCCAAACCATAGAGAAAATTTGTCAGGACATCCGGATGTTGGCCAAACGACAAAAAATGCTGATATCCGACGTTCCACATGCCAAACAGCAGGGTAGGAACAACACCCATAATCACAAACGACATGGTTCGTTTCATGTCAATGGCATCGCGGATATGCGCACCACTGTGGGTTACTATATCAGGAACAAAAAGGAAAGATTCAAAGGCATCGAAAGTGGATTCAAACTTTTCGAGCTTCCCTCCCGGTTGAAAATATGGTTTTTGTTTATCTAAAAATTTTCTTAACGCTTTCATGCGATTTTTTTCATTTTCTGAATTATTAACTCATTTCTTTACGCATCAACTCCAGCCCGGTGCGTACTATTTTCTGAATTTCCGTTTTGGAAGTATCAATTACTTCACACAGCGCGAAATCCTCGGTGTCAATTTCATAGATGCCCAGATTTTCCATCAGGTCGATGTCCTCTACCAAAATGGCTTTAATCAGTTGCAGGGGGTAAATGTCAAATGGAAATACCTTTTCAAACATTCCGGTCATCACATAAGCCCGTTCACCACCGTGTAGGTTTGTGTTGAGGCGGTACTTTTTGTCGGGATACAGGAAAGAGGGATAGGTGCGTGATATGCTGAACTTTCCAAATCCGGGTAGCGCCCAGCCAAACAATTCAAAGAAATTTCCTTCGGGGATAACGGTTGTTTGCGAATGATAAAAACCCACAAAACCTGATTTGTCAATTTTATCGCCGGTAAGCACGTTGCCACTGATGTAACGCAGGTCACCTTTTTCCACATTGTCTTTTACCATATTAGTAATAGAAGCGCCTGCACGGGTTTTAAAATACCTCCGGCGTTTTGCTTCCGAACCGGTTAGGGCAATCAGGCGGGTGGTATCATGTTTGCCCGTAAGGAAAAGACGGCCAATGGCCAGAATATCCTGCGGATAAACATACCAAACGATTTCCCCTTTGTTGATGGGTGACAGCCGACTTATGTGAACACTTACATTCCCTGAGGGGTGAGCTCCTCTGAAATGGTTGATTTCCACGTTCCTGGCATTCAGAAAAACTTTGGATTTGGTTTTCTCAACATGTAAATTCAAATAGACCTTTCCATTGGTCAGTCTGGACAAAACATCCAAACCGGCCTGAAAATCTTCACCGTGTCCGTGAACCATCAGGTCATAATCGGGAGCCAGCGGGGCAGAGTCAAATGCCGGAACAAAAATGGCCTTCGGCTCATCTTTCGGATCGGCTACAACCGAATAGGGGCGTTGCCGGATGGCCGGCCAAAGGCCACTTTTTAGTAATTTCTCCGTAATAGCTTCCCGTTCTGTCTTAACAGGATCGGCAGTGCCAAAATCGAGCGATTCATTTTTTCCGTCCGATTCGATAATGACCTCCAAAAGTATTCTTTTTGCACCGCGTCTGATGTTGGCAACTTTTCCGCTAACAGGAGATGTAAAAAAGATTTCTTCACGGTATTTGTCAAAAAACAACGGACTTCCGGCTTTCACTTCATCGCCTTCTTTCACCAGCATCTTTGGAAAGCAGCCTGTAAAGTCAGGTGGCTTGATGGCAAACAACCGGGAGTTAAGGTCAACGACAGTACGTTCGGCATCGCCTAACAATCTGATGTCGAGCCCTTTTTTAATAGAAAAAACAGTTGACATATATAAATAAATTCATGTAGTTTTAAGGGCGCAAATTAAATAATTAACAGTTATTAACGC
>VAPK010845619.1_pt1 | contig 24519 bp, 23 predicted proteins | sample 3395031 | NCBI WGS metagenome assembly VAPK01 (sample SAMN08290443, study PRJNA428436) | hydrothermal vent metagenome | isolation source: Deep-sea hydrothermal vent chimney 1 | place: Pacific Ocean: Juan De Fuca Ridge
AATCCAGCATTTCAAAACAATTGCTTATTTGCTGACAGGTAAATTGGATTTTTCTAAAATAAATTCCAATTGTTTACCCACTTAAATTTCAAAAGAGCCCTAAAAAAATGGTACTCCTATTTTGCTCTCTCTTAAAATATTTTTAGGAAACAAGGATATAATAAATCTTCCCTCACACACATGGAAGTGTGTATGAGAGAAGCAGTGCAGGAACTTACAAAAAAGAGACAAAAAACTAATACCGAAATAGTACTTATTCTTGAATATTAATTTTTACATCTGCATTTGTCCGCAAACTTTCAAGGGTCGCAGCAAACTCTGCTTGTCCAAATGCTTTAGCCATATTTACTTTTGCTAAATCCTGCTTAGCTTTATCATCTTCTGTCATCACACCGTCAGTCACTGCTAATAAATTGACTACTGACTGAGATCCTGATGCTTCAGCTACTGTTATCACTGTTGTTTTTCCAGCCAATGGTTTAGCAGCTTTAAAAATTGCCTGGCTCACTTGCCAAGCAACATCACCCTTTGAACGAGTCATGTCGTTGAATTTTTTAACATCAAGTCCATTTTCTTTAGCAACTATATCCATTGATTGTCCAGCTAAAACAGCTTTTTTAATTTTCTCAGCTTTTTCAGTTGCTATTTGTTTCGCCTTATCATTTAACAATGATTCAACAATATTTTTTTTCACACTAGCTAATGCTTTTACTTTAGCAGGCTGATGTTGAAGCATTCTTATAACAACTAATTTATCTGAACCAATCTCTATTGGATCACTATTATTTCCCTTTAATACATCCTCAGAAAATGCTGCTTCAACGATTTTTGGATCTGAGTATATTGTAGCAGCAGGCGCTGACGTAGCATTAATGGGTGCATTTTTTCCAAATAAAGGTGTTTTTTTAATCTCAACACCTATTTCATCAGCAACTGCAATTAAACTATCTGGGTTTTCATAAGCTAACTCGGTAAGAGACTCGCCCAATTCATAATATGTCTTTTCAGCTTGTGTTCTTTGAAGTGCAGCTGTCACTTTTTCTTTTACTGAATCAAAAGTGCTAGCTTTACTCTCTACAAGTTCAGTCACTTTAATCAAATGATATCCAAATGCCGATTTAACAGGTTCTGAAACCTCTCCTAGCTTTAAAGAACTTGCGGCATCTTCAAAAGCTTTTTCCATGACACCGGCATTAAACAGACCAAGATCTCCCCCTTTAAATGCAGTTCCTTTGTCGTCAGATAATTCAGATGCCAGTTCGGAGAACGTCTTTTCTTTTAATGCTTTCTTAGCATTCAACGCACGTTCTAGTTGTTTTTTATCATCCTCAACATCTTTGTTGAAAGAAAACAGTATATGACTTATTTTTCTACGTTCCTTCGTTGTATATTGTTCTTTATTTTCATCGTAATATGTTTGCAATTGTTCATTTGTCGGTTCGATTTTTTTGGCTAAATTATCCAGCGATAACTCAACATACTCAATTGATGCTTGCTCTTCAGTTAAAAATGTATTTTGATTTTGTTGGTAAAAATCTTCGACCTCTTGTTCTGTTGGCTGCTCTTTTACTTTTTCTAAACCAACTGATATTATTTCAACATTTCTTTTTTGGTTTTGTATTCTAAAAAAACCTTCAATCTCTTTTTGCGTTGCAAAACCACTTTCCGTCACACTTTTTTGAAATTGCTCCATCACCAAGGCTTTTTTAACTCTATTGACAAACTCCCCTGATGATATTTGTTGTGACCCTAATAATGATTTAAATTTTTTATTATCAAACTTACCATCCGTTTTAAAATACTCCAGCGTTTTAATAAATTTCTTAGCCGCGCCATCTGTTACCACGAGATTTTCATTTTCTGCATGTTGCAATAAAATCTCATCTGAAATTAGCTTTTCCAAAGATTGTTTTTTCAATAACTTTTCATCAAAATTTTTCCCTGCCATGCTTTGAGTATATTGACTATAAGCCTGATTCCAATCCTGCTGAAAAAAGTCTTTATCTCCAACAGATGCAATCGCTTTTTCTGATCCACCACCAACATAGTTTTGAATACCCCATAGTGCAAAAGGCACACAGATCAATATTAAAATAACCCAAGCAAAAACCCCTTGTGATTTCTCTCTAATTTTTAATAACATATATCCTGCCCTTTAAAGATTTAACATATAGCGTCTTAGATTTCTAACAAATTTGAACATTATCTTGAATATGCTCTCTCTTAACGAAGAAACCTCAATTGATCCTCAGTTCTCAGCACAAGAGACAGATTTCACTAATCACTTAATTTCTTATATTAAATTAAACGATTCCTCAAAGCAAAAAAAACCCCAAACCAATATGGCTCGGGGTTTTCGTATTTGGCGGAGCGGACGGGACTCGAACCCGCGACCCCCGGCGTGACAGGCCGGTATTCTAACCAACTGAACTACCGCTCCTAAGTCTTGGTGGGTGCTGAGGGGATCGAACCCCCGACCCTCGCCTTGTAAGGGCGATGCTCTCCCAGCTGAGCTAAGCACCCGACTTAAAAAAGCTAGTTTACAGCATCTTTTAAAGATTTGCCAGCTTTAAATGATGGGATTCTTGCTGCTTTAATAGTTATTTCTTCCCCTGTTTGTGGATTACGCCCTTTACGCTCAGCCCTATCTTTGACAGAAAAAGTACCAAACCCAACCAATGCAACAGGATCGCCTTTACTCAACGCACCAGTAACAGAGCTAAGAAAACCATCCAATGCACGACCAGCATCTGCTTTAGTTAATTCAGATGCATCAGCTATTGCATCAATAAGTTCCGATTTATTCATTTTTCCCCCTTAGGAAATTAAGTAACATTATATTTATTTCTACTTTTTTCTTAGATTGATGCCTACTCACAAAAAATCAAATATCATATCTCTAAAAGAAGCAGTGCTATTTATAACAATGCGATCTCACTGTGTCAAGTTAAAAACAGCTACACACCGCTATTTTTAAGGATTATTGGCTAAAAAACCATAAAAAACAAAAAAAATAGATTAATGTGCAATTAAATTTGCTTGTTTTGTTTTGCTTGATTTTGACTCAGCAGGGGGTTTTTCTTCCTCTGTTTTATTGGGCGAAGGTAAATATTGTAGTGCAACCTCTAAAACTTCATCAATCCAATGTACTGGAATAACATCAAGATTCCGTAATATATTTTTTGGGATTTCTACCAAGTCCTTTTCATTTTCAGAAGGAATCAACACCGTGGTAATTCCCCCTCTGTGAGCGGCCAACAATTTTTCTTTCAACCCACCAATAGGCAAAATCTCACCCCTTAAAGTTATTTCACCAGTCATAGCAACATTTGCTCGTACAGGTATTTTTGTCAACGCCGAAATAATTGCGGTACACATACCAATCCCCGCACTTGGCCCATCTTTTGGAGTTGCACCTTCTGGCACATGTATATGAATATCACTGTTTTGAAAAACCTGCTTATCAATCCCTAATATTTGCGCTCGACTCCTAACAACAGTTACTGCAGCTTCAATCGATTCTTTCATCACATCGCCCAGTTTACCTGTTGCTGACTGTTTACCTTTACCGGGCATAACTGCGGTTTCAATGGTCAACAACTCACCACCCACTTCCGTCCACGCTAAGCCAGTAACCTGACCAACCTGATCTTTTTCTTCAGCCAAACCATAATTAAAACGCTTAACACCCAAATAATCTTTTAAATTATTTTCTGTCACCTTCACAGCAGTTTTTCTGGATTTTAACAATAACCCCTTAACGACCTTGCGACAAATTTTCGAAATCTCTCGTTCCAGTCCACGAACACCTGCCTCACGAGTATAAAATCTGATAATATCTCTAATTGCAGACTCAGCAATAGTGATTTCACTATTCTTTAATCCATTGTTTTTAATTTGTTTTTTAAGCAAAAACCGTGTGGCGATATTGATCTTCTCATCTTCGGTATAGCCCGATAAACGAATCACTTCCATCCTATCCAACAAGGCAGAAGGAATGTTCATTGTATTAGCCGTAGCCACGAACATCACATCTGACAAATCAAAATCCACTTCCAGATAATGATCGGCAAAGGTATGATTTTGCTCAGGATCTAACACTTCTAATAACGCCGAAGCTGGATCTCCCCGAAAATCGGTCGCCATTTTATCAATCTCGTCCAATAGAAAAAGAGGATTCCTTGCTTTTACCTTAGATAAATTTTGTAAAATCTTCCCGGGCATTGAGCCAATATAGGTTCGTCTATGCCCTCTGATTTCAGCTTCATCTCTTACTCCTCCCAAAGCCATTCGAACATATTTACGATTAGTTGCTCTGGCAATGGATTGGCCTAAAGAAGTCTTACCAACTCCAGGAGGCCCCACCAAACATAAAATGGGTCCTTTTAATTTCTTTACTCGTTGCTGCACAGCTAAGTACTCAAGTATCCTCTCTTTTACTTTTTCCAAACCAAAATGCTCTGCTTCTAAAACCTCTTCTGCAACTTTAAGATCATGACGAACTTTGGTTTTTTTCTTCCAGGGTACGTTTACCATCCAGTCAATATAATTACGTACCACTGTCGCTTCCGCTGACATTGGTGACATTAATTTCAACTTATTGATTTCAGCATCTGCCTTACTTTTAGCATCTTTCGACAAACCAGCAGCGGTAATTTTCTTTTCCAGCTCTTCAATTTCATTACTGGCATCATCCATTTCACCCAATTCTTTTTGAATTGCTTTCATCTGTTCATTCAGATAATATTCCCTTTGATTTTTCTCCATTTGCTTTTTTACTCGTCCACGGATTTTTTTTTCCATTTCCAGCAAATCATTTTCACCTTCCATTAATGTCATCAAACTTTCCAATCGTTCGGCAACATTTTCCATTTCCAGCATAGACTGCTTTTCCCCAACCTTTAGGGTCATATGTGCAGCAATGGTATCAGCTAATCGACTTAAATCATCAATGCCTGCTAATGCATTTAATACTTCAGGTGGAATCTTATTGTTTAGTTTTACATATTGATCGAAACAACTAATCGCAGTTCGCTGAAGAACCTCTTGCTCCTTTTCCGATATGTCTATTTTTCCGTTTATTTCCCCGATATCAGCTACAAAATACCCATCAAGCTCCTGATATTTTTTAATTTTACAACGCTTTTCTCCCTCAACTAGCACTTTGACAGTTCCATCAGGTAATTTTAACAACTGTAGTATATTGGCCAAAGTACCCGCTTGATAAAGATCTTCAAAACCGGGCTCATCAGTATCTGCTTCTTTTTGGGCAACGAGAAGTAATTGCTTATCCTCCCTCATTGCAGCTTCTATTGCATCTATGGATTTATTTCTACCCACAAACAACGGAATAACCATATGCGGATAGACTACAACATCTCTAAGTGGCAACACCGGGACTAAATCGACTACTGTTATTAAATCTGTATGTTCTTCCATAAAATAAGAGCCTTATTTTTTCTTAAATATAATAATTAAAATATGGGGGGAGATAAACAAAAAAGCAAGCATTTTAAATAAATTTGTTCAAAAAAAAACGGGAACCCAATTCATGGGACTCCCGTTTTTTTACATTTATCTAACATTTGCTCTCTGCTTAAGCCTTCTTTTGCTCATTCTCATAAACCAATAAAGGATCAGATGTGCCTAAAATAACACTTTCATCGACAACAACTTTACTGATATTTTCTGCTGATGGAATTTCATACATTGTATCCAAGAGTACATTTTCTACTATTGTTCTCAATCCTCTGGCACCTGTTTTTCTTTCCATAGCTTTGCGGGCTATAGCAGAAAGAGAATCTTCTCTAAACTCAAGCTCAGCACCTTCCATTTCGAACAAATGTTGATACTGTTTAATCAATGCATTTTTAGGTTGGGTCAAGATTTCTACTAAAGCCTCTTCATCCAGCTCTTCCAGAGTTGCCACTACAGGCAGTCGGCCAACAAACTCAGGGATCAAACCATAACGAATTAAATCCTCTGCTTCAATCTGAGCAAAAAGCTCTCCTACATTTTTACTTTCATCTTTGCTTTTTATTTCAGCAGAAAAACCAATTCCACCTTTTTCAGTTCGATCCTTGATAACTTTATCTAAACCTGCAAAAGCACCACCGACAATAAACAAAATATTTGCAGTATTAACCTGGAGAAATTCTTGCTGAGGATGTTTTCTTCCACCCTGTGGTGGTATTGAAGCAATGGTACCTTCAATTAGTTTCAACAATGCTTGCTGGACACCTTCACCCGAGACATCCCGTGTAATCGATGGATTATCAGATTTTCTCGTGATCTTATCTATTTCATCAATATAGACGATACCTGTCTCAGCTTTTTCCACATCATAATCACACTTTTGTAGAATTTTCTGAATGATATTTTCAACATCCTCACCTACATAACCCGCTTCAGTCAATGTAGTTGCATCTGCAATTGTGAAAGGAACATCCAATAATCTTGCTAAGGTTTCAGCAAGCAGCGTTTTTCCTGAACCCGTAGGACCAATCAACAATATATTTGACTTTGCCAGCTCTATATCGTCTTTCCTGGCATTACTTCTAAGTCGCTTATAGTGGTTATACACAGCAACTGACAACATTTTTTTTGCATCTTCCTGACCAATTACATAGCTATCAAGCTCTGCCTTTATCTCTTTAGGCTTAGGCAACTCGCCATCATTTATGTCCGTATCTTCCTGCAGTTCATCCCGAATAATATCATTACAAAGCTCAACACATTCATCACAAACATAGACAGAAGGACCTGCTATTAACTTCCTAACTTCATCCTGGCTTTTGCCACAAAAAGAACAATAAAGTAATTTGTCATCGCTTTTACTACCTTTATCATTACTCATTTGTATGCTTCCTCTAAATTAAGATTGAATGAATACTTTAATCCACACGTGTAAATAATAGATTGAAATAGATAAAAATACCACTATCAATCATCGACCTTAGCCTCTCTATTTGATAATACTTTATCAATTAAGCCATATTCAACCGCATCTTCTGCACTCAAAAAATTATCTCTATCGGTATCTTTCTGAATTTTTTCTACTTCTTGCCCTGTATGAAAAGCCAATATATTATTTAGTTTGTCCCTGATATTCAGTATTTCTTTAGCATGAATATCAAAATCAGAAGCTTGTCCCTGAAAACCACCCAATGGTTGATGTATCATCACCCGTGAATGAGGCAAACAATAACGCTTATCTTTTGCTCCCGCAGTTAGCAATAAAGACCCCATACTTGCAGCTTGCCCAATACACATAGTACTTACATCGGCTTTAATAAACTGCATCGTATCATAAATTGCCATCCCGGCAGTCACTGATCCGCCTGGCGAATTAATATACAAATGAATATCTTTATCCGGGTTTTCTGACTCAAGGAATAACAATTGAGCCACGATAAGATTCGCCATGTAATCTTCTACCTGCCCAACTAAAAAAATCACGCGTTCCTTTAATAGCCTTGAATAAATATCAAACGAGCGCTCACCTCTAGCGGTTTGTTCAATCACCATGGGCACCAATCCACCCGCTGCTTGCGGTGAAAACGGTGAAATTATCGAATTTTCAAAATTATTCTCTGTGTTCATACTACCAACCTTATGGATCTAACTATTTGTTTTTTCAATTATGTCATTAAAGCTAACAGCTTCATCAGTTACTTTAGCCTGATCAACTATCCAATCAACCACCTGTTCCTCTAAAACAACTTGTTTAATTTCATTCAAGCGTTTCTCATCAGCATAGTACCAACTGACAAATTCATCAGGAGATTCGTAACTACTTGCCATTTCTTCAACGGTAGTACGCACCTTATCATCATCAATTTTGATGTCGTTGTTCTTAATTATCTCACTTAAAATCAGTCCTAAAGCAACTCTTCTTGTTGCTTGCTCCTCAAACACGTCTGTTGGTAAATCTAAATCTTCTATCTTTGTACCCCGTGTCTTAGCATTTTCATGATATGGCTTCATCATTGTTTGAACTTCTTGGTCAATCAATGCCTTTGGTACTGTAATCTGGATTTTTTCATAAAGTGAATCCATCACCGATTTTTTCAACTTTGTTTTTATACCCTGAGTTAATTCCTTTTCCATATTTGATCTTACATCCTTATTGAAGGAATCAATCGTGCCATCTTTTATGCCATACGCTTTAATAAATTCTTCATCTATTTCTGGTAGCTTTCCCTCTTCAACCTTAACGACTTCCATTTCAAATTCGGCATCTTTTCCTGCTAAATCTTTATTTCCGTAATCATCAGGAAATGTCAGTGTAAACGTTTTGTTATCAGCAGCTGAAAGATCCATTAACTCATCTTCAAAACCAGGAATCATGGTATTTGAACCAATTTCAATCGCGTGATCTTTAACTTGGCCATCTGTAAAATTTTCACCTTCACAAACACCAGAAAAATGTACTACTATTCGATCATCTTTCTTTGAAGCTCGATCGGCATCATTCCAAGTTATTTTCTGTTCTCTCAATTTTTCAGTCACAGAGTCCTGATCTGCTTGCTCAACAGAACCAACAGGACGAGTAATTTCCAATGACGGTAATGCATCCAGAGAAAATTCAGGATAAATTTCAAATTCTGCTGTGTATTCAAAGCCCGTATCTTTATCTACCGGATGAATATGTGGCTGACCTGCAGGAACTAACTTCTGTTCTTCTAATGCTTCAAAATAACTTGATTGTATCAAGTCTCCCGAGACTTCTCCTCTTACCCTATCTGAGTACATTTTTTTTACAACTCGAATAGGCACCTTACCTGGACGAAATCCATCTAACTTAACTTCACGCGCCAATGACTTAAAACGTGCATCCATTTTCTCCTGGAGTACGTCATCAGGTAGACTAACCGTCATTTTACGGCTTAATTCCGATGTCTTTTCGACAGAAACTTGCATTACTTTACCTCAAACAGTGTATAAATTATGATGATAGTAGATACCGATAGTCGGCTGTTTTAAACTTGATGGGTGTAAGTTAACAGTGATTATCGTTAACCTTTAGAACTAAATTTTAATGGTGCGAGCGGAGAGACTTGAACTCTCACATCATAAGATACTGGAACCTAAATCCAGCGCGTCTACCAATTCCGCCACGCTCGCTAATAGAACAGGTAATTATAGTTGATTCATCTAAATCATTCAATATCTAAACTTAGAAAGTTCACAGCTGCTTATAAGTGCCTTAGGTACTTACGATAAATCTTAAACCCCTTACAAAAAAATTCTCTAAATACCCCCATGCCCACCACACACCTTGAACAAAACTCGTATCCATATATTGTGATGCGAAAAACCCGCCAAAAAAAACCAAACCTGTAAGAATTAATAAAATACTAAAAATTTTCGATTTTAAACGACCTTTAAGTAATTTTGACCATAAAAATTTCTGTAAAATTAAAACAATAATTCGGTACATTACTTAATCTACTCATCTTTTAATGCAAGCAAAGCTCCTTCATAATCTGGTTCTTCTGCTACCTCATTAACCATTTCCGTATATATCACTTTATCATTCTCATCAATAATGACAATCGCTCTTGCTGTAAGTCCTGCTAAAACAGTATCAACAATTCTCACACCATAATCGTCAGCAAAATTTGATCGAAAAGTTGACAAAGGTGTTACATTTTTCAAGCCTTCTTGCTGGCAAAAACGACTTTGTGCAAAGGGTAAATCTGCTGATATAACCAGAACAACTGTATTATCCAAAGCACTCGCTTTTTGATTAAATATTCTTGTTGCTGCAGCGCACGTTGGTGTATCTAAACTGGGTACAATGCTAAGCAATCTTCGTTTACCTGCATAAGTTGCCAAAGATACGTTTTTTAATTTACCACTCACCAGAGAAAAATCTGGTGCATCTGTTCCAACAGCGGGTAATTCACCGGAAGTGTTAAGTGGTTTTCCCTGAAATGTAATTATTGCCATCACTCAATCCTGTTCTTTTTTACTTTCTTTTATGGTGTTTTATTAATCGCTTACGTTTTTTCAATTGATGATCCGAAAGTTTATTTTTTTGATCTTTAAAAGGATTTTCTGCAGATTTAAAAACCAATTTTATGGGAGTTCCTTGAAGCTCCATTTGCACTCTAAAATAATTCATCAAATAACGCTTGTAAGCTCCCGGCAACGCATCAGTTTGCGCACCATGTATTACGACTGTCGGCGGATTACGCCCTCCCTGATGAGCATATTTTAATTTTATTCGTCTTCCTCTAACAAGGGGAGGTTGATGCGAAGCCACCGCTTCTTTTAGTATTCGGGTTAACACAGGAGTGGACATATCAACCATTGCCGCCTCATAAAGATCATGCACTACATCAAACAGCTTTCCCACTCCACTTCCATGAAGTGCAGAAATAGGATGTTTTTCAGCAAAATCTAAAAAGGGTAATTTAATAACCAGTTGTTTTTTTATCAACTCTTTTTGTTCTACACTGATGCCATCCCACTTATTCAAACCAATTATTAATGCACGACCTGCCTCCAGCACCATTCCCAATAAATGTGCATCTTGCTCGGTTATCCCTTCTCTGGCATCAATCAAATAAATAACCACATTTGATTTCTCTACTGCTTGCAACGCCTTAATAATACTAAATTTTTCCACCACTAACGAAACTTTGGCTTTTCTACGCATTCCAGCGGTATCAATTAAGGTAAATTTTTGCTCATTTCTTTCAAAAGGAATGTAGATACTATCTCGAGTAGTCCCTGCTTCATCAAAAACTACAACACGTTCTTCACCTAAAATTCGATTAACCAATGTTGATTTTCCAACATTCGGTCGTCCAACTACGGCGATACTTATCCCTTTTTCCTGTTCTACAAAAACTTCATCTGCTGGAGGAATGAGAGTATCCATTCGCGCGAATAATTCTTTTACTCCTCGACCGTGAGATGCAGAAATTTGTATTGGCTCACCCAGTGCCAAAGAAAAGAAATCAACTGTAGCAACGGCTGCATTCAATCCATCAATTTTATTTGTGACTAAAACAATCGGTTTATCCAGTTTTCTCAATGAACTCGCAATCGATTGATCTGAGCTATTCATGCCCTCTCTTGCATCCACTAAAAAGAATACAATATCTGCTTCATCCAACGCTATCTGAATTTGTTTTTTAGCAAAACTAACAACACCTTCCGTCTCATCAGCAATTCCACCCGTATCAACAAGTAAGCAATCTCTATCGCCTCTTTTTACTCTGCCATACTTCCTATCCCTCGTTAAACCAGGATAATCAGCAACCAATGCTTCTCGGGTTCGAGTTAAATAATTAAATAATGTAGATTTACCTACATTTGGACGTCCAACAAGGGCTATAACGGGTAACATTTGCGTATTAATTATGGTTAGAAAATTCGTTGTGGATTGGATTATTTACAAGACTGACAAGAAGTTACAATAGAATAGAACAATTAAGGTATGTCCATTTAGTGTAAATGATTGGTATTCAAGCTTTCAAAGATATTATTTTTCTTCAGCTAGCATTTCTACTTTTAATGCAGCTAATACTCCATCTTTTGAATAAACATAGACCACATCATCAATAACAAGAGGTTGTTCATCAATTGCTGAATCAGCCACTTTCACACGCGCTAACAGCCGCCCATCTCCACCTGATAACCAATGTAAATAACCGTCATAATCACCTACAACCACATAATCATCGTATGCAACCGGAGTTGTCAGTACACGATTATATAATTCATCAAGCTTCCAAAGTGATGCACCATTACGCTGATCCAACTGCCATACATGACTTGCTGAATCACTCACATAGAGATAACGCCAGTCATAGCTAATTCCTGATGATGAAGAAACATTTTCATTCCTCCATAATACATCGCCATCAACCGCCAACACCGCTGTTGTCCCACCCTGATAACTGGAAATAAAAATAACACCATCGGTTTCAACCGGATCTACATCCAAGTCAACCAATCGCTCAACTTCTGATCGTCCACTAGGAATGGCAATACTGGTTTCCCATCCACTTTTTCCATCATTCAATCGTAAAGCAAGCAATTTACCGTTTGCATATCCAGCAATTATATTCTCATTAACAACGACCGGAGCACCAGTCCCTCTAATACTTAAGGCGGGCACACTTCTTTCATAAACCCACATTTGAGTGCCATCTTTTTCGTTCAGTGCTACCAGTTTTCCATCTGTCGTGCGAACAATAACAAACTCTTTTTCTACAATAGGTTTTGCTAACACCTCACTAGAGACTCTGGCAACCCATTGTTTTTCTCCAGTTTCAATGTTGAAAGAAATAACTTCGGCATCCGACGTTGCGAGAATAATAGATTTTTCAGCAATTCCAGGTCCAGCTGAAAAACTATAATCTGTCTCCGCTTCCCAAATTAGCTCACCCGTTTTTAAATCTCTGGCTTGCACTAAACCTTCTCTATCAGCAGCTACAATTTTTCCGTAGCTTGCAGCAAGAACAAGATTAAGTGATTGCTCATCTTCACCAACACCAACATTTTCATCCCAAACCACTTCGATTTTAATTTCCGGCTCATATTCAGTCAGCTCTGCCGGAGGATCGATATTATCCTCTCCACCCATAAAAAAATCACTAACGCCGGACATCATATCCTTACCCGCTTCCAAACCAGCACACCCTGAAACAAATACTATAAAAAATAGCAAAGTAAAACTTTTTATTTTATTTTTTATCATCAAATATTTTCAATTTTTGAAAAATTCCATAGATTTTAAAGGTGATCACTCTACTGGTTCTGGCTTTTCAACAGGTTCTTCAATAATTTCAGGTGCTGAAATATCATCCAGTTTAAACTGTAATAGTGGTGAATTTTTTCCGGCTCTTAATGCACTTTGGTAAGCGGTTCGCGCTTCCCCCAAACGATCAAGGGCTACATATAAATCACCTTTTAATTCATCATAACTTGCTGCAAAACCTTGCACACTTGCCTGATCTACTTCGGCTATTAATTGCAGCCCTTTTTCATTCTCATTAGTCGCATGTAATAACTTTATTAACCTGATTCTTGCTACATTTTTTAATTCTACAGAACCTGATTCACGCATTTGTTTTTCTAAAATTTCCTTCGCTGAATCCAAATCTCCTTGATCAACCTTGTTTTTTGCTAACAACAATGCAGAAAAAGTCGCATAGGCTGTAGAGCCATATTGTTGAGAAATTCGATTACTTATTTTCTCAATAGATTCTTTTTTTCTGTCATCTCCGATATTTTCTAATAACTCACTATATAAAGCCGAAGCCTGTTCCGCCTTACCTTTGCTATAACTTTGCCAAAAATTCCAACCAGCAATTAATGCAATTCCAATAACAGCACCAGTAACAACTGAAGTACCATTTTCTTTCCACCATCTTTTTAAGGCTGCAACTTGTTCTTCTTCCGAATCGTAAATTTCCACGTTTATTCCTGACTTAAATTGTTTCTGTTAGAATTCCAAAAAGTTCTTTTTGAGTTAAATTTTGTTGTGCTTGATCTATCCGTAGTGGTTTTAATCCCACCTCTTCTCGACTGACTTCGTCATCGCCAAGTATAACGGCATATTCTGCGCCACTTTTATCCGCCTTTCTAAATTGGCTTTTAAAACTGCCGCCACCATAATTAACCTGTACCTTAATACCTTCAATTTGATTCCTTATTTTTTCAGCGAGCTGCATTCCTTCTTTTTTTGCCTTCTGCCCAACCAAAATCATGTACACATCAACACTTCGTGGAATAGGAAGATTATCTAACTGTTCCAACAACAATAGCAATCTTTCCATACCCATGGCAAAACCAACTGCATAATTCTCTTTTCCACCCAACTGCTCTACTAAACTGTCATACCGACCTCCAGCACAAACAGTTCCCTGAGCACCTAAGTCATCAGTAATCCATTCAAAAACTGTTTTTCCATAATAGTCCAGCCCACGAACCAGTCTTGTATTGATTTCATACTCAACACCTAGAAAGTCCAAGGTATTTGTTAATGTTTCAAAATGATTGCGACTGTCTTCTTGCAAAAAATTCATCAATTCAGGTGCATTTTCGATCACCGGCTTTAATGCTTTATTTTTGCTATCAAGTATTCTAAGCGGGTTAGTTTCCAGCCGCCGAAGACTATCTTCATCAAGTAACTCGATGTGCTGCTTAAAATAAGCAACTAACTTTTCTCGATATACCAGTCTTTCCTCGGTCGTTCCTAACGTATTTAGCTCAAGTCTGACCTTATCTCTAATACCCAGCCTTTTCCACAATCTTTCGGTTAGTAAAATAATTTCAACATCTATCTCAGGTCCAGGCATACCATAAGTTTCTACCCCAAGTTGATAGAACTGCCGATACCGCCCTTTCTGTGGTCTCTCATGCCTAAACATGGGGCCAGAATACCAGAGCTTATGCACTTGATTATGTAATAAACCATGCTCTAAACAAGCTCTTAAACAGCCCGCTGTTCCTTCAGGTCGTAAGGTCAGTGAATCCTTATTACGATCCTCAAAGGTATACATTTCCTTTTCAACAATATCGGTTACTTCTCCGATAGAACGCTTAAATAATTCTGTTTTCTCAACGACCGGCAAACGTATTTCCTGATAACAATAGCCTCCCAAAACTTCTCTTATTATTTTTTCGGCATACTGCCACTGTTGAGATTGCTCTGGTAATATATCATGCATACCTCGAACAGCCTGGACTGACTGATTACTCTTTGCCATTTATCGTTCGTGTTATATCAATAAAATAAGATTTACTCATCAGAGAAATTTACTAATTTCTCATCGCCTTTTTTAATTGCTGGGCTTCTTTAGATGCAGGAAATAGATTAAATAGCTCTCCCTTATACTGCTCAGCCTTTTTTTCATTACCTAAAACTCGTTCAGTCTGTACCGCATACCATAGAGTAGCTGGCGTATGTTTAGATATCTCCAGATAACGTGCCAAAAAAGCACGAGCCGAGATGAATTTTCCAGAACGATAACTAATTTTTTGCATTTCAAATAAAGCAGGAAGATATCGTTTATTTTCCAGTAAAGCTTGTCTAAAATTATCTTCAGCCAGCTGCTCCTTTCCTCGCATGAGTTCACAATGACCAATATGCGTATAAGCAAACCACTTTCGGTTATTAAAAGGTAAAGTTAACGCCGATTTCAATAATTTTACTCCTCCCTGATAATCACCTCTTGCACACAAGAATCGACCGTAATTATTTCTAATACTGGTCTTATCCTTATCAAAGGACATTGCCTTTTTATATGCATCACTCGCTTTATCAAACTGTTTAAACCTCTCATACAATGCCCCCATAGCATTATGAGCATCTGCATTGGTTGAATCTATCTTGACTGCGGCTTCTAATTTTTCCTTTGCATCCTTTAACATATTCATTTCCAGATAACGCACACCCATCTGCAGATACAACTCAGACTCTTTCTTTTTCGACAAACTCGACTTTGTCGGTTTACTACTCACACAAGCACTGATAAAACAACTGAGTAAAATAACGATAATCCACTTAACTCTATTTTTATGCAACATGCGATTGATCCATTTTTTGTAATTTCAAATGTCTTCTACTTTTATCTTTAACTTTACCAATTAACTGTCCACAAGCTGCATCAATATCGTCACCCCGAGTTTTTCTAATTGTCGTTATTATTCCAGCTCTATATAAGATGTCTTTAAACTGGGCAATTGTATTTGCCGATGAACAATGATAGCCCGACCCAGAAAAAGGATTAAAGGGTATAAGGTTGATTTTTGAAGGGACTTTTTTAAGCAACCTGATTAATGCTCTAGCATCATCGCTACTGTCATTAACACCCTCCAACATCACATATTCAAAAGTAATATGTTTTCTGGGGCCTGTTTTTGAATATTCTCGGCATGCGTCCATTAGCTCAACTAATGGATATTTTTGATTAACGGGCACTAATTCATCTCGCAGTTCATCATTTGCAGCATGTAAAGAAACCGCCATACTCACGTCACAAACATCATTTAACCGCTTCATTGCCGGCACAATGCCCGATGTGCTCACAGTCACTCGGCGCTTAGATAAACCATAGGCAAAGTCATCCATCATTATATTCATTGCAGCCACCGTATTGTTGAAATTTAGCAGAGGTTCTCCCATCCCCATAATGACAACATTAGTGATTCTGGTTTCCTTCCCTAACCTTTGTTGCGCCACATAAAGCTGACCAATAATTTCGGATACAGAAAGGTTTCTATTAAATCCTTGCTTGGCTGTCGAACAAAATGTACATGCTAGCGCACAACCAATTTGTGACGATACACACAGAGTCCCCCGTTTTTCTTCAGGAATAAAAACAGTTTCCACCCTGTTTCCACAACTCATTTCTATCGCCCATTTTCGCGTACCATCACTGGCGACTTGTTCAACCAGCATCTCCGGTGGTGTTATCGCACAATTTTTTATCAAATAGCTACGACAAGCTTTACTCAGGTTAGTCATCTGATTAAAATCCGTGACATCTTCCTGATATATCCATTTCAGTATCTGTGAAGCCCGAAAGGATTTCTCACCTATTCCGACAAAAAAAGTGATCAGACCTTTTCTGTCGAAATCGAGTAAGTTTATCTTCTTTTTCTTAGCGGATTCGGTCACAAAGTTCTTCATCAGAAAAGAAATAAGCTATTTCTCTTGCTGCTGATTCTGTCGCATCCGAACCATGAACTGCATTTTCGTCAATGCTCTCAGCAAAATCAGCCCGAATGGTACCTGCATCAGCTTCTTTTGGGTTTGTCGCTCCCATCAAGTCGCGATTTTTTAAAACAGCACCTTCACCCTCTAAAACTTGCACGACGACCGGCCCTGATGTCATAAACGCAACCAAATCATTAAAAAATGGACGTTCCTTATGTTCAGCATAAAAACCTTCCGCCTGTTCTTTTGATAATTGCAACATTTTTGCTGCAACAACCTTTAAGCCATTTTTTTCAAAACGAGTCAGGATCTCACCAATTACATTTTTAGCAACTGCATCAGGTTTTACAATTGAAAAGGTACGTTCTATTGCCATTTTTTTAATTCTCCAGCTTTATGATTATAAATTTAATAAATATTTCTACTAATACTTCGATAAGTCTCACTTAATCTATTTTGGGTAAATAACAGTACCATTATTGGGATAAACAACAGAACTATCATTAGGTTTATGCTTTGTATGCTTACTTTTCGCTTGCTTTTTTGGATAAATAATAGCCCCACTATTATGTCTATTATTCACAAAAGGTCGCACCGGTTGAGGATTATTCTCATACGCATGGTTGTTGTAATGCTTATTAGGATCATGCATCCTTGGCTTATTATTCCAACGGTCGTAAACTACATTCGGCTTTCTCGACTCTATAGCATTACGCTGTTCTAATGCTTCTGCCTGTCGCCTTACCTGCTCTGTATATTGCTGAGCAGCAAACGCTTTTTCCTCTTCTGCTCTTATCAATCGTTCTTGATCGTAAATCTCTTGCTCTATTTGTTCCTGCTCAACAGCACGCGCTGCTTCTAAATCCAGCCTCAACTTAGCTTTTCTTTGTTGTTCTTTACTAATATCGGCTTTTTTCTTAAATAAATGCCCAGAACTCCCTGTCTCTTCACAAGGAACATCTTGATAGCTTATTTTGTTATCAAGCCTGCATTTATACATTTTGGCGTTAGCTACTGTACAAAGAACAGAAAAAAAAACGCTAACAACTGCTAAAAAAATAATTTTCATCATATACTCCTGTCATCAAATGATTCCAGACAATATACTCTTTGAATTTAAATAAGGACTGAATACGGAATGGAAAATAATCTACGGTAACTGATCAATTTCTTCGCCTTCTTTAACCGGTATCATTAAGTCTTCTTTGCTAATCCCTAACCCCAAAACAATTGGGCTTGCAACATAAATGGATGAATAAGTGCCCACAGCAACACCTATTAACAGTGCAATCGCAAAATTTCGAATGATTTCACCACCCAACAGGATTAAAGCAACTAATACCAATGCTGTGGTAATGGATGTCATTAATGTTCTACTTAATGTTTGATTAAGAGAAATATTCATTATATTTTCTGAAGAACCTTTTCGTAAGGTTCTAAAATTTTCTCTTATTCGATCATAAACAACAATAGTATCATTTAAAGAATAGCCAATAACTGCTAAAATTGCTGCCAAAACTGTCAGATCAAATTCCATTTGAAAAATAGAGAAAATACCTAGTGTAATAATGACATCATGAAACAGCGCCGCTACCGAACCTAAAGAAAACTTATGTTCAAATCGCCAAGCAACATAAAGCAAGATACCAAACATTGAGTATAGCAATGCCAGCCCACCATCTTCTGCCAACTCATCACCCACTTGTGGCCCCACAAATTCTACTCGGCGTATATCAGCTGGTTCGGATAGGTTTTTATTAACAGCAGCAAGCACTTGCCCACTTAACTCCGCGTTGCTAACACCCTCTTGAGGTTTTAGTCGAATTAAAACATCTCTTGTTGTTCCAAAGTTTTGTACCGTTGCATCTTCAAAACCAGCTTCGTTCAATTCTTTTCTCAACACACCAATATCTGCGGGTTGTTTATAACCAACTTCTACTAGTGTTCCCCCTGTAAAATCAATACCCAGTTTTAATCCATTCATTGCTAACGAAACAATTGATGCAACAATCAATAAGCTTGAAAAAATTAAAGCAATTTTACGTTTTCCTAAAAAATCTATTTCATTCTTCATCATCATAGCCCTAATTTAAATCGACAATTCGTCAACGTGTCGTGTGCCGTAATACCGATTAACCAGCATTCGAGTGACCCAGATTGCCGTAAACAGGGAAACTAAAATTCCTATCGACAATGTGACTGCAAAACCTTTTATGGGGCCTGTTCCAAAACCAAACAATACTAAGGCTACCAATAAAGTTGTAATATTAGCATCTAAAATAGTCACAAAAGCTTTTTCATAACCCGTATAAATACTGGACTGAGGTGTATTACCAATTTTAATTTCTTCTTTAATTCTTTCAAAAATCAAAACATTCGCATCAACTGCCATACCGACTGTTAAAACAATCCCTGCGATACCCGGTAACGTCAGTGTCGCCTGTAATAATGATAAGACGGCAACAATCAGTACCAGGTTAAACGCCAATGCAACATTAGCAATGAGTCCAAATAATTTGTAGTAAACCGCCATAAATATCAGCACTAAGACAAAACCAACAACAACAGACATCAGTCCTTTATCAATATTATCCTGACCTAAACTTGGCCCCACAGTGCGTTCTTCAATAATATCTACTGGAGCAGCTAAGGCACCTGCTCTTAACAATAAAGCAAGGTTTCTAGCTTCTTGAGGACTATCTAATCCTGTTGTTTGAAATCGATGACTAAAAACACCCCGTATAGTTGCGACACTGATAACCTTTTCTACTTTCTCCTTGTGGCGAACTTTCTTTCCTTTAACAAGTCTTGTTTCAGATTTATATTCAATAAACACAACGGCCATTGGTTTACCGATATTTTTCTTCGTCATTTTCCCCATTTTTTTAGCGCCAATGCCATTTAATGATATAAAAACAGCAGCAGCTCCATTTTCATCTAATCCTGAAGAAGCATCGACAATCTGATCCCCAGTGACAATAACGCGGCGTTTTAATAAAATTGGGTCTCCATTTTTCTCATAAAACAGCCTTGAACCAACTGGAACACGTCCATCAACAGCTTGTTGAACATCGTGTTCAACGTCAGCTAAACGATATTCTAATGTTGCTGTCGTACCCAAAATTTCTTTTGCTCTAGTGGTATCTTGAACGCCAGGTAATTGAATCACAATCCGGTTATCCCCTTGCTGCTGAATAACGGGCTCTGCAACTCCAATTTCATTCACTCGATTTCGCAAAGTAGTCATATTCTGGGCTAAAGCAAACTTCTTTATTTCATTTTCTTCATTTTCAGAAAGATGGGCGACTATCTCTAGTGAACCATCAGTTTCTTTAATCTTTAGCTCTCTAAAATCTTTTCCTAAAACATCCAGCGCAGCAACCTTATCTTCTTCAGTTTTCAGTTTTATTTTAATATTTCCTTTATCATTGGAAACTGACTGGTATCGAATTTTTTTGGCTCTTAATCCAGAACGAATATCGTTATAATATCTCCCCTCTGCCTGTTCAATTGCGGCATCCATATCCACTTCTAGCAAAAAGTGTACACCACCACGTAAATCTAAACCCAAATACATAGGGTCAGCACCAACCCCCCTTAACCAACCGGGTGTTGCTGGTGCCAAATTCAAAGCAACGGTTGTATTTTTACGATTACTTTCTCTTAACAAGTCAGCTGCTTTTAACTGATCATCCGTATTATTAAAACGAGCCAGTACCTTTCCTTCATCAAACTCTAACGACTTTAGAGAGATACCCGCAGCATCAATACTTTTTTTAATAGCATCAGCTTTCGTTTGATCTAATTTCGTGGTTGTCGATGAAGAGATTTGAACAGACGGATCATTACCAAATAAATTCGGTAATGCATAAAGAATCCCGACAATTAAAACAATCAGAATGAATAGGTTTTTCCAAAAAGGGAACTGGTTTTGCATTTTTTTTCCAACGATTAAACGCAAAAACTCAACCGAATAGAATTCAGCTGAGTTTTAGTGAAATAGGGTTATGATTTTGATTTTTTATTGATGGCTTTGTATGTTCCTTTCGGCATCATAGTCGCAATAGCATGACGTTGAACTTGAACAAATGTATTTTCACAAATTTCTAGTTTGACAAAATTATCATCTACATCAATAACTTTACCCAACACCCCACCACTTGTTACAACTTCTGCCCCTTTAGACAAAGCGGCTAACATTGCTTTTTGTTCTTTGTTTCGCTTTGATTGCGGGCGAATAAATAAAAAATAAAAAAACACCAGGATAGCTAATGGAAACAACAACCCTTCAATACCGGGTTGAGATGCTGGTGCCGCTGCTTGAGCCATTGCATCAGATATAAAAAAACTCATTTTTGTCCTCAATTATTATTATTTGAACGACCTAAAACCCCGCCCAAGTCAAATCAGTATATTATGCCACAGATGGTACCGCTTTACCTCGTAACTGATAAAATTGCTTGATAAATCCTTCAAACACTTGTTTTTCAATCGCTTCACGCATCTCTTTCATTAGCTTCAAATAATAAAACAAATTGTGAATAGTATTAAGCCTGGCGCCCAACATTTCCTTACATTTATCCAAATGGCGTAAATATGCCCGTGAATAATGAGTGCAAGTGTAACAAGTACAGGACTCATCCAGCGGCCCAGTATCAAATTCGTATTGACTGTTTCTTATCTTAATCACACCGGTACTGATAAATAGATGTCCATTTCTGGCATTACGGGTTGGCATCACACAATCGAACATATCAATACCACGCCTGACTGCTTCAACTAAATCTTCCGGCGTACCAACTCCCATCAAATATCGCGGTTTATCAATTGGCATTTTTTGATGAACACCATTTAATGTATTCATCATTTCCTCTTTAGGCTCACCCACAGAAAGACCACCTATGGCATAACCATCAAAACCAAACTCTACCAGACCTTCGATAGATTCCTGCCTAAGGTGTTCATACATCCCTCCTTGTACAATACCAAATAATGCAGATGGGTTATCAGCATGTGCAGTCTTACTTCGTTCGGCCCAACGCAAAGAAAGACGCATTGAATCCGCAGCTTCTTGAACCGTTGCCGGATAAGGCGTACATTCATCAAAAATCATCACGATATCTGAACCCAAATCTCTCTGCACCTGCATAGATTCTTCTGGTCCCATAAAAATTTTACTGCCATTTATGGGTGATTTAAAAGTTACGCCTTGTTCGGTGATTTTTCTCATCGCGCCCAAACTAAACACCTGAAAACCGCCTGAGTCCGTTAAAATTGGTTTATCCCAATGCATAAAATTATGCAAATCACCATGCCTTTTCACCACGTCCATGCCTGGACGCAACATTAAGTGAAAAGTATTACCTAAAATAATTTGTGCTCCAATACCTGTTAAATCCTCTGGTGTCAGTGATTTTACAGAACCATAAGTTCCCACAGGCATAAAGACTGGCGTTTCAATTTCACCACGCGAAAACTTTAATTGCCCTCTACGGGCAAAGCCATCCGTATTTTTTAGCTGAAATTCCATTAAGAACTCAAGTAATTAAATTGAAATAATTATCAATAAAAAAGGCCGGAATCAATCGACCTTTTTTATTGCAAAGTTATTGAAGACTACTTCAACAAACCTTGTAACAGACCATTCAATTTATGAACAAATGCCGCAGGATCATCTAATTGCCCACCTTCACTCAAAATAGCCTGATCGAATAGAATTTGAGTAATATCAGCAAAACGATCATCGTCTTGCTCATCTTTAATACTAGTGACTAATGCATGAGTCGGATTGATCTCAAAAATGGGTTTGGCACCACCCATCCCTCCCATCATGCTCATTGACTGCCCAGCCTCCTTCATAATACGCTCCATATTCAGGCTCATTTCATTATCGCCTGTCACCAAGCAAGCAGGTGATTCAGTTAATCGATCAGTAAGGCGAACTTCACTCACTTTATCGCCTAAAACTTCTTTCATTTGCTTAGTAATCGATTCAAAATCCTTATTTGTTTCTTCCTTTTCTTTCTTCTCTTCTTCTGTGTCCAGCTTATCCAGATCCAGCTCACCTTTTGCGACAGATTGAAGCTGTTTGCCATCAAACTCCGTCAAATTTGAGATCAACCACTCATCCACCCGATCAGACATTAAAATTACTTCAATGCCTTTTTTACGAAAAATTTCTAAATGTGGACTATTTTTTGCCGCAGAAAAACTATCCGCTGTCACATAATAAATTTTTTCCTGTTTTTCCTGCATACGTTCCACATAAGCAGCCAATGAAACTTCCTGTTTCTCAGTATCGTTATGAGTTGAAGAAAAACGTAATAACTTAGCGACAGCATCTTTGTTCTTGTGATCTTCAATCACACCTTCTTTAATCACATTACCAAACTCAGCCCAGAATTTTTCATACGCTTCCGCATCGTTTTTCGCCAGGTTTTTCAAAAGCCCTAAAACCTTTTTCACTGCACCCGCTTTAATCGTACTGATTTGTTTGCTTTGTTGCAAAATCTCTCTGGAAACATTCAGTGGCAATGAATCCGCATCAATCACACCACGTACAAAACGCAAATAACGTGGCATCAACTGCTCTGCGTCATCAGTAATAAAGACTTTACGAATATAAAGCTTTACCCCATGCTTTGCATCCCTGTCCCACATATCAAATGGTGCACGCGCAGGCACGTAAAGCAACAATGTATATTCATTTGTGCCTTCAACCTTACTGTGCACATGCGCTAAAGGATCTTGAAAATCATGCCCTACATGCTTATAAAATTCCTTATATTCCTCATCCGAAATTTCATCTTTTGATTTTGTCCACAAGGCAGATGCACTATTAACTGTTTCATCTTCAATTTTTGCTGGCGCAGTTTCCTTGCCATCTTCATCAGTTTCAGCAGGAATTTCGTTATCCATAATAATGGGTAATGAAATATGGTCTGAGAATTTTTTGATAATAGATCGTAATCTAAAGCCATCTAAAAATTCATCTTCACCTTCTTTCAAGTGTAAGACAACTTCTGTTCCACGCATTTCTTTTTCAACAGTTTCTATTGTGTAATCACCCTCTCCTGCCGATTCCCACTGAGTTGCCTCTTTTTCACCCGCTTTGCGAGTCGTTAAAGTCACTTTATCGGCCACAATAAATGACGAATAAAAACCAACACCAAACTGCCCGATTAATTCACTATCTTTAGCTTCATCACCCGTCAATTTCTCAAAAAACTGTTTAGTGCCAGATTTTGCAATCGTACCAATATGATCCTGAACTTCTTCCCTAGTCATCCCAATGCCAGTATCAGACACAGTAACAGTGCGTTCATCCTTATCAAAACTAACTCGAATATTCAGATCACTATTACCTTCATAAAGGCTTTCATTTGATAATGCTTCAAAACGTAATTTATCCACAGCATCAGAGCCATTTGAAATCAATTCACGAAGAAAAATCTCTTTGTTGCTATACAAAGAATGAATCATCAAATGTAATAAGTGTTTAACTTCGGTCTGAAACCCTAAGGTTTCCTTTTTTGTTTCAACAGTCATTTTTACTCTCTATTTTAAAATTTAAATTTTTCAATTCGGTTGAACACTATTTGGGGTCATTGATTTTTTTTTCAAGTTACAGGGGACGAAAAACGCGACATTTTTCAACAGCAAGGATATATTGTGGCAAAAATGTGAATTTACTGATTAAGAAATTTACCAGTATGTAGCAGGCATAAAAAAACCAGCTTAAAAGCTGGCCTAATTACCAAAAAACATGATGTTTTCATATATGTTAGTTATGGTGGGTCGTGAGCGATTCGAACGCTCGACCATCGCCTTAAAAG
>VAPK010095220.1_pt1 | contig 24470 bp, 18 predicted proteins | sample 3395031 | NCBI WGS metagenome assembly VAPK01 (sample SAMN08290443, study PRJNA428436) | hydrothermal vent metagenome | isolation source: Deep-sea hydrothermal vent chimney 1 | place: Pacific Ocean: Juan De Fuca Ridge
ATTTCCATCTTCCCTCCTGAGACTCAATGTATTCCATCACCTTTTTTGATTTGTGTGCCGGATGGCCATCTACGATAAGTATGACGGGAAATTTTCGTTTCCTTAAAAATCTCTTAAAACATTCAATGCATTTGTCTGCGGTAAATTTTTCATTATAAACGTGATGCCAAAAACCACATTTATTGGATAGCGCTGATATGGCATTAATGGACAGTCTTTGACAGCTGGTTTTGACTACAGGCGTTTTTTCCTTTTTCTCCCCACGTTCTTTGCGGTGGATCATCAGAACGAATCGAGGCTTCATGCAGCCAAAACATCTCCGCGCCCTTGTTTCTAGCATATTTCTGACTTTTGGGTAAATCTCTTCAACCCATTCCTTGACCACCTTTTTTCAACTTCGAGCTATCTCCCGAAGCATCTCCCTACAACACAAGCCAGTATCACCTCCCAGTATCAGATAACGATACTTCATCACCCAATTTATAATCCCAAATCGTTGGCTGCCGTGCTTATAATTTTGCATTATATCCGCATATCACTCTGTCCCTGCCTCCTGAAGGCATGGGATTTACGGAGTACCTATCGGGGACTTTAAATATACTTCAACTTTAATCGTTTTCTTCCAGGAAAATGTGATCCATGCGATTCCAGGAAAAATCATTTAGCAATGCTTTCAGCCTTGATTCTGTTTTATTTAAATTCAGATAGTGACGAAATTTTGTTTTAAACGTGAGGTTAGAAAATGGTTTAGGCTGCTGAGGATCAATTTCCCACGGATGAAAGTAAAAAATACCCGCTTGATGATTCATACTATTTATATACCTGTATGCCATTTTTGATATTAGATATGGATATAAACGAAAGAACCCACCGCCGCCACAGGGAAATCTTTTCTTTCTTACTTCCAATGTTGTAATTGGTATTTCCAGAATTCCGCCATCACCATTTGGTCGATAAGCAAATCTAGGTGCATCAGGAACCCCATATAAATCATGTTTTATTGGATAGATACTTGAGCTATATTTATGTCCTGTTTCTTCAAGCAGCCTTAATGCCCACAAATTTTCTTTGCAAATTGAGTAACTCGCAGCCCTATAACCCTTCACTTCATTGCCAGTGATATCCTCAAGAATCTTTTTTGTTTTGACTATATCTAGCCTGAATTCTTCAGGCGTTTGGTTCACTACACGAATATGCTCATATCCATGACTAGCGACTTCATGGCCTTCAGCTGCAATCCTGTTAATTAACTCAGGATGCCTTTCTGCAATCCATCCCAGAATAAAAAATGTTGCTTTGACATCAGCCTCGTCAAAGATATTAAGAATTCTATTTGTATTGTGTTCCACCCGTGATTCAAAATCGTCCCAAATTGATTTATCTACATATTTCTCAAAGGCGGATACTTGATAATAATCTTCAACATCAACACTCATAGCATTGACAATAGAAGTATTATTTTTTTCATTATTCATCTTCATTTAAAACTTGCAGTTGCATTTAAAAAAATAACATTCTGCTTATATCCTGTGCTAGTTCCTGATTCAATCTTATTATTTCTGTGCCTGTAACCCAATGAAGCTTTGAGTTTATTTGAAACGATGCGCGATGCTACTAATGATAAAGTCTGAATGGTATTTTCACCTTGAGTCTCTCTTTTACTGTTAACCCAATTTGCGCCTAAAAGCATTGATGTTCTAGTTCCAAACCTCCATCCCCAACTTACATTTATTCCCTTGTATTTTTGAACTTTACCTGTAGATATAAATTTCCTGTCATCACTATAGATTCGCCATGAAATAGTTGTTTTTGACTTCGTGTAACTCAACCGTGATGTGAACCTTTTACTAACAAAAACAGAATCTGTAATATCTACATAATCATATGAGTTTCCAAAACTCCTAACTTGTCCAAGAGTCTGCCTACTAAACAATGTTGATGATGTTGTCACACTTTCATTATAATTAACGCCTACCTGCATCCAACGCCCTCGGGTAGCCCATGAAAATTGGCTAGAATCCCCATAGAAACGTGCACCCTTTGAAGCTGATATTGAGGTTCTCGGTGTTGGCTTCCACTCTACTCCAGCATTCCAGTATCCTCCACCAGAATTCAAGGATGACTGGTAAATACCGTTATCTTCAACCCCACCAACTATAAATGGAATAAATTGCTGATTTTTGCCATATGATAATCGTAGCGATTTAATTTCATAAATATTTTTACCGATAATATTCGTACTAAATTCTGTTCTATTAAAATTAAATTTCCATCCAATATATCCTGATCCAGAATTATTACCTAATGAAAAAGTATATGCTCTATTTTCAACTTCTGAACCAATATTGTTTACAAGCGTATTATCGTAATATGCTTTACTGAATCTTCCGCGCATTAACAGGTTGATTCCTGTTGAAAAATTTTTTGATATATATGGACTAACAAGATATGTTGCTACGTTAGTCCTATTGTTTGAAATTGGCAGATTCCCGATTGGCAAATTACTTTTGGTTGTAATAATATTTTGAGAATTTGTTACTTGTATATCCAAAAACAGAAGTTCTTCTGAGAGTTCCAGATTTGCATCTGCATATAGTTGGTGATACACCGAATTAGCGCCATCAAATTTCGTATAGTTAACAGCCTGAAGTTGGTAAAATAACTCCATTTCAGATCTACCACTCAGCCCCTCTACGGTAATAAATGGTTTCACTTCATAAACAACATCACTCTGCTCAAATCCCGACCTGGAAAGTGTCACATTATCTATATAATTGATTGTCGCCCCAATTCCTGAATTTTGTTTCCATTCAACTGCATATAGATTGCTTGTGGCTGCAAGTAAATAAATGATCAGACTGAATATTAATCTGAGGCAATCAGGTAATCTAATAGTGCGATAATTATTTATTTTTATATTCTTCATGATTCAAGATCGCTTCACCATATGATCCGTAATAATCCATAGTAAACATTCTGCGACTTTTATTAAGCACTAAACCAATAACCTTATTTTTATCGAGGAAACTCAGTGCTTCGATTATTTTATCCTGCAATGTTGAGCCTGATTCGACAACGACTACAATTTGTCCAGCTAATTGCGCCAAAATAGTAGAATGACTTGCCGCTAATATTGGTGGCGCATCAATTAAAATGATTCGATCCTGATACCGTTCAGATATTTCATCGATAACCTCAACCATTCTTTTACTTGCCAGCAACTCCGCAGCATGATCGTTATATTTTCCGGCAGGAATAAAACTAAATTTTGGAATGCTTGTTTTGCAGATAACATTTCCTATATCCAATTTCTCATCTAATAACAGGTCAAGAAGTCCTGTGTTTTCCCGTACTTTTAAAAACTTTGATAATGATGGTTTTGTAACATCAGAATCAATAAGTAACACCGTACTATTGCGCTCCATAGCTAAACTAATTGCCAAATTCATTGCAGTGAATGTTTTTCCTTCGCTAGGCAAGGCACTCAATACTGTAATGATATTACCATTCTCAATGCTAACAGCCCCTTTACCCCATGCATTATTTAATAATACCCGTTTTATAACCCTATATTCTTCTGCTTTTTTGGTATTCAAGTCATCTTCTGTCATATAACCATTTATTTTCAAATATTCCTTGTCCATACGAATGACTTCATTTGTATTTTTATTTGTGACTGGTTTCTTTTTTGCTTGCACATTTTGCTCGTTACTTATCCAACCATCCATAGGCATGACTACTTCTGTAGCTCTTTCCTGTTTTTTGAGCTTCTCAATAATTTTTTCAATATTGTTCATATATACTCTTTTTTGAAATTAAAGCCCGTAATGTTCTACATACATAATTCCGCTATAAACAACCAATAAAAATATGAGCGATACAGTAAAGCCTAGATATTCGATTTTCTTTTTATGGATAAAAATATCAGTCATAACATTACTAACCTCGCCGAAAACAGGAAGCCCTGTTATTTTTCTCAAGGTGCGCTGGTCATAGACAACGGGTCTAAGTTGTGCCATTACTAAAGAGACACCTAATCCACCAGCTAACCCTAGCAACAATACCAGCGAATTATATACGGCCCGGTTGGGACCAGATGGTTCTCGTGGTAGACGTGGAGGTTCGATCACCTTTATTTTTACCCCATCACCTGCTTCTTCTACTTCTTCTGATAATTTTGCCGTTTCATTTCTTTCTCGAAACTCATTATATTTACGTAGATTTTGTTCGTAATCCTGATTCAACCTTTTTAAATCAGATTCAACTTGAGGCAGGGTGTCGACCATTTTTTTCAATTCTTTTTCACGCTTAGTATATTCCTTAACTCTGGCACTTAATGCCGCAACCTGCGCTTCAGCTTGCGCCAATGATACTTTTAATTGCTGGTAAACTGGATTTTTCTCAAGCGCAGGCTGTTGTTCTACAACTGGTGAATTTGAAGTTAAATCTTCTTCTCTTTCTTTTTTGAGTTTGTTTATACTTTTTTGTAGTGCAATTACTCTTGGATGCAACTCTGTAAACCGCAGTAGCAACCCATCTAGTTCCTCCCGCAATACCATGATTTTGGCGTCATTATGATGACTTGCACGGGTACGTGCAATTGTTCCAAAACCAAAAACAGGCTCTTCACCAGTGATCTGCCTTCTCAATTCATTGCGCCGATTATTCGCTTCACTCAACAATAATTCGGCTTCTTTTTTTTGGTTTCTAATATTTTGTAAACTAACAAAATATCCTTTTCCAATTGTCGGCATATATGCTGATTTCTTTCTCTTGAAATTTTTTAATTTCTCCTCAGACAACATTAATTTCTTCTCATAATTATCAAGTTGATTTTGCAAAAACTTTTGTGCAACATTAGTATTTTCTCTTGATTGCCCCAAAGTACTCTCCATAAAGATATTCACCAGATTCTGTACTACTTTTTTTGCCAGTGACGGGCTCTTGTTGCTATATGTAATCGTGTAGATATTTTCTGCAGTTCTTGCACTCGAAAGCGTAATCTCCTTCTGCAATTTTCCGACTAGATTGTCAAATTGTTCTGGATTTTTAGCTCGCAAATCCATATCTGACATTTTCGCCAACTTTTCCATATTCGGTCTACTTAACAATGTTCTAGTAATCAGGCGCATACGTTCAGATAAATTTGGCTCTATTGCCAGACCACGCAATAATGGTCGCAGGACTGATTCTGTATTGATCTGAACTTTGGCATTAACAGAATATAAATCTGGCATTTGGTAAACTTTGTACCAGCCAACTACTACAATAATCCACGACAACAGAAGTGCATACCATCGGTAACGCCACATACTACGCAAATAACTTAGCACTAGTTTTAATACTTCATACATATCCGTAATTTCTCAGCTTTAACCTTGTACCAGAGTAATACCTGTGCCCACCTATTTAGGCGCGGGATTTATATCTGTAAATACTAATGGAAAAAATTTTGAGCCAATCATTATTCAATAATAAATATTACTGAATTTCATAAATTCATTAGAATCTGGAATAAAGATCATTTAAAACCATGCCTCAGGGATTATTACGATATCACCAGGATATATATCCACATTAGCAGATATATCACCATCTTTTATTAAATCATCAATTCTTACGCTGTATTGCTTCAACTTTCCATCGACCTTGCGTGCAATTGTTGCTCTATTACCTGAAGCAAATTCAGACAACCCGCCTACAGCTATCATTAAATCAAGCAACGTCATATTTTCGTTATACGGAATGGCCTTTGGAGTCTCTGCTGCCCCGACAACTCGTACCTGCTCATTATATCGCCCAACAAAATTGGTTACGATTACTGTTACTATTGGATTTTTTATATATCGTTTAAGTCGTTTTTCCATCAGTCGAGCTAATTCGGCCGGTGTTTTGCCACTAGCAGGCACATCTTCAACTAATGGTGTGGTAATTTTCCCATCTGGTCGTACAGGCACCGATGATGAAAGTTCCTCGTTCCCCCAGACAAAAATATCTACAGTATCACCAGGTCCAATTATATATGTTGGTGTACTGCCTGAATAACTCGCCTGTTCCAGTAACTGATTATTACTACAACCCATACCTGATAAAATAACCAATCCCAGCATCAGCCCTGGAAAACTTTTACTTAAATTCATAAAATCACCTTCCGTTAAAAATGACACTGTCCAAAACCTCTAAATGTTATCAACATAAGCTCATGATTACACTAGCAATTTACGCATCCATTCACTTCTCATCCCTATAGTATTATATGGAATAAAGATAGCCTTGCATTTTAAAATTCCACACAGGAAAATATTATATATACATAATTCCTCTGAATCCGCAAAATACTTTCGTCATTGCCGGCCCGTGTTTGATGGTCATTGCACCCAAATCATTTCTCAGGGATCTTTGGCCAGGTTTCCGTGTATTTCTGTGAATGCTCCACCGGCTAAAAGCCGGTGGCTTCGGGTTACGGCTGAAAGCGGTCATTTCGCCTAAAGGCGACTTACAGCACACTGAAATCATCATCCGGGTCATTCGGCTTTTGCTTTTCTATGTAGTCCTTCCAGACTTCGTCTGTCACATTTCCACTTGAGGCAGCCCAATATCCTCTGGCCCATAGATGTTGAGCCCAATATCTCTTCCTCAGCGAAGAAAACTCCGATAACAACTTGTCAAACTCTTCCCCTTCAGATACTGAACAGCTTTCGAGACCGATAGGTTCGGAGGAATTCCCATCAGCATATGCATATGATCTCGATTGATCGACCCCGCATAGATGATCATTTCCCGACTTCGCGCTATCTCCCAAAGCAACTCCCTACAACGCAATCCAACATCCCCTCCCAGTATCGGATAACGATACTTCGTCACCCAGACAAGGTGTATTTACAATCCCAAATCGTATGGCTGCCGTGCTTATGATTTTGCATTGCATCAGCATATCACTCTATCCTTGCCGCCTAAAGGCGGGGGATTTACAGAGCACCTATCGGGGACTTTAAACTAATATTTCGCATCCGTGCGATTCTGAACAGTTGATGATTGAATCTTCAGCTTTTACCACCATAATCAAACAATAATTAGCATTATAATACAATGAGTTATGGCGTTTCCCGATGCTAATTCGATGAATTGAACCAGTTATGACTTTAATGCATTTATAAATACCTCTCTATGCCACTATCATCATATGACTAATTTCCTATATGTGGCCCCATTAAATATCAACTACTATCTGGATAAGATTGATTATACAAATTTATGGTGATCACTAATGAATAAACTCTGGACACTACTGGTTTCTACTGTGTTTTACTTGACACTAACTAATGCGCAGGCATCATCATAATATAGTCGATGAAATTAATTTCGGGGTGGGCGGGTTTGAGATTGTAAATACCATTATCTAGCACATCGTGGTGGCATCACTCATTAGACTTAACCAGCATATCCATTGATCGCATCTTAGGTGCAACCCTCTCTATCATTGCGACGGGTATAGATGCTACTAGTAAAGTCCTGGTTCAATTCGAGAACAATAACCTGGGTTACCTCAACAGCAGCTCCACAATCGTGTTTAATTTAAGCCCCTCATGGTTATTACAAGGTTTTTTTGAGCAACAAGACAACTGCCCTCAATATCATGGAAGGACAAAGTACCACAATTTATTCATCTATTCTTACTGTTGAAATACCAGTAACCTGGAACAATAAGCCTGCTACTATTTTGTTTGCATCACAAAACGTTCACAAATCAAGCTTTAATATAAAACAGATGCCCTGGTAACTAAATATTCCCTTCACAATGAGGATATTAGTTTCAATCAAAATAATATTAATTATTTCGTCCTGACTTCAAAAGCCTTATTCTTTTGTAGAGAACTGTAACTGGGTGAAGGTAATAGTTTATTAAGCAATAATATATCAACAACCATCCACAGTAGCAGGGGGGGTGTGGTGACAGCATCTGCAAGAGGCTATTATTGTTAAAATCAACTCCAGTGCTCCGGACACCTCTCTTCTGGTTCATAGGCTTAATGTAGCCAACAGTGTGGGCACGAGTTTTCTGCTCACACAGGAAACTTTATGCCTCAGTTTCATATTTTCAGCGCACAAAAGCAAAGCAGCACATGGGCACAAACCCTGCGTTCACCAAACACCGTTATATTTTACCGTGCAATCTACGATTGCTATTTCCCATACCACTTAATTTTCCAACAATAATACTTTTCCTGGTTTCTCTCAGTAATTATGTATTTAATGAATTTTAACTCATACCAGCCCCTGATAAATAGAAAATTACTAACATAAATCCATAAATCTTATATAATATTTCACTGCTAGCCCGGTAATGAGTAGATATGGAAGCCCGATTTACCATGATTGACATAATAAATACGAGATAACTGATTGAAGAAAAAGGAGAATCAGGCCATAGTTGGTTACAATCTGACCTTCTCACAAATATTAAACCCTGTTCCAGAATATGAATTTGAGACCCTGTAAAAATAGCATCATCCTGTTCAAGCCTTCCGAACAGCTTCAGACTGGCCACAGTTTTTAACGCAGACACAGGCCCATCACCCTTGCTCATCTGGAAGTGCAAAACTTACACGCTTAAACCTTGGGTCGTATTAGTAAAGATAAACCATACAATCTGAATGAAGTGCTATATTAAGGAAACCCTGATTAATTCCACCATTCGTGGCAAAGCCTTTCGGCTCTGCTCAGAGCGAACGGAATTAATCAGAGCTTTCTTAAGTATTTTTTAATAAATTATAGCTATTAGCTAACCGAATAAATCTTTATGTTAATTTCACAAAATTATAAACTCCAATATTCTTCCTGGTGTTTTAAACAATCAATTGTTTATCGAGACTTCGGGGTAGCTACGTGAGCACCATACGAATTTTTAAGCACTATATCAAAGTCCCCCTTTTATTTTTATCGATGCTTGAATTTGGTGTTCTGGTCAGCTCAGTCTACCTGGCAGCTGATATTCGCATGCCGCATATGAAATATGATGGGCTTGATGAATTACTGAGTTATGGCACTAGAGCACAAATCTATGCTATCACTATGATATTTGGGATGATGGCCGTAGGCTTGTATCAGGCAAGAATCCGTGAGGGGATAATTGGAATTTTGTTGCGGCTGATTATCGCCTATTCAATAGGCATCGTAGCCTTAGCCCTGTTATTTTATCTTGTGCCAGATGCATTTCTTGGGCGCGGTATATTAATAATATCAACCATTCTCTCACTAACCATAATATTGGTTATTCGATATGCCATCTATAAATATGACTCTAATCTATTTAAGCGGCGGATACTCGTACTTGGGGCCGGGAAAAATGCTAGCGCACTAACAACCCTGAGACGCAAAACTGATCAGTTTGGATTTACTATATTAGGATATGTACATGTACGTGGAACCCCACATACTATCGACCCAGATAAAATTATTAAACTAAAAATGCCACTCAAAGATTTCACCATTAAGAATGAAGTTGATGAAATTGTACTCGCTATCGACGATCGCAGGAAAGGTCTACCAATTCACGACTTACTCGATTGTAAGATGAGCGGTATAAAAATCGTTGACCTGGCAAGTTTTTTTGAACGTGAGGCGGGGAAAATTCGTCTGGATCAGATTCACCCAAGCTGGTTGATGCTTTCAGATGGTTTTAATAAAAGTGCATTTCAGGATATTAGCAAACGTATTTTTGATCTGACATCAAGTATTTTATTGTTGTTGCTAACCTGGCCTTTTATGATTTTTACTATCATGGCGATTAAAATAGAGGATGGGGTTAATGCTCCCGTAATATACAGGCAAATACGCATTGGCGAGGGCGGTCGTCCTTTTCCCGTTCTTAAATTTCGCAGCATGAGTGTTGATGCTGAAAATGATGGCAAAGCTAAATGGGCACAAGAGCATGATAGTAGAATAACTAGAACCGGAAATTTTATCCGTAAAGTACGATTTGATGAACTACCGCAGATATTTAACGTTATAAAAGGTGATATGAGCTTTGTCGGTCCTCGTCCTGAACGGCCTGAGTTTGTAGTCGCCCTTAATGAAAAAATCCCATATTACAGTGAACGTCATCGAGTCAAACCGGGTATTACAGGGTGGGCACAAATTTGCTACCCCTATGGCGCATCAGAAAAAGATTCACTTGAGAAATTACAATATGATCTTTATTACGTAAAAAACCAGAGCCTGTTTCTTGATTTTCTAATTTTGCTACAGACTGCCGAAGTTATTTTATTTGGCAGAGGCGCGAGATAGACAAGGGATTTTTTCATTTTATAGCCATGCATCACCGAGACTGTAATATCTTAACTATCATCACAGTCATAATGAAAAAACAATATTTATGAACCTAAAAAAATTATCCGTTGTCCTATTAACGTTTTTTCTAATCTCGTGCGGAAAAACGCAATATACTGAAAACGAACATCTACAGCGGGCGATAAAATATAGCAACAACGGAGAGACCAAAGCTGCTATTATTGAATATAAAAATGCTTTACAGCTTAACCAAAAAAATGCCTCGACACGCCTCAGCCTTGGTAAGCTTTACCTGGAAACTGAAGATGGTTCTAGCGCTGAAAATGAATTTAAAAAAGCACAGAAATATGGCATTAATTTAAACCAATATACCAACATGCTTGCCAGCGCTCTATTACTGCAAACAAAATTCAAAGATATAATAAAACTAAAAGAACCCGTCACAGATTCACCTTCGGATAAAGCAGACTTTCACCTCATAAAAGCTGAAGCCTACCTGGGCATAAATAAACCTGATCAGGCCAGGTCTGAATTAAACCGCGCTGAGAAAATCGATCCAGGCAATATTGGTTTGCTCATCACAAAATCCAAACTGGCCATATATTACTCAAAATATGACCTGGCAAAAAATTATCTTTCACAGGCCCCGCAAGATAACATTTCGGCCCTGTTTCTAACTGGAAAAATTTTATCTTTTCAGAAAAAATATGATAAATCTATAACCTATTTTAAAAAAGCACTGGCGTTGTCGGGAAAAAACATCATCACCCGAAACTCGATCGAATCACATTTGGCCCTGTCTTATATCTATATTGGGAAGAAAGATTATGCTAACGCAATTAAACATATTGAGGCACTTGAAAAAATAAGCCCTGACTTTTTTGTTACTAAATACTTGCGCGCCAACCTTGCTTATATGCAGGAAAACTATGCAAAGGCCAATGATTTTTTACTTGAATTGCTAAAATCCAACCCCAATTTTAAACCTGCATATCTTTTACTGGGTGCTGTTAATTATGCAATGGGCTATTATAATCAGGCGGAGATGTATCTTAAAAAAACCATTAACGATGACCCTGGAAATTTTACAGCACATAAAATTTTAGGCGCAGCCCAGATGAAACTCGGCAACACAACCGATGCGCTTGCTAATTTCAAAATGTCATATGAACTGGATCCAAATGACTCAAAATTACTCGCGCTTGCAGGCGATGCTGCTATAAGGAGCGGGAATTTAAGTGCTGGGCGAATATACCTGCAACAAGCACTTGACTCAGGATTACATAATGAACAAATAAAAGCTTCAATCGCAGCCAGTTATATTTTTCAGGGTGATTATGATAAAGCAATCACTAATTTGAAGAACATCAATACGGACAAGCTATCAACAACAAATTTATTACTTATTGACGCCTATATTAAGAAAGGTGATTATAAATCCGCGCTCGGTACACTACGTAAAATAAAGAATAGCAGCTCCGATTCGGCAGCAATTAATACTGTTTTTGGTATAGTTTATTTTGAGAAAGGGGATTACAAATTAGCCACGAAATATCTGGAGCGGTCAATCGACGAAAATCCAGACAATCTTATTGCAACATACACACTTGCTAAAATATATTTAAATAGAGAAAACTATTCAAAAGCAGATATATTTATAACAAAAACATTATCCATAAAAAATGATTTTTTACCTGTTCTTATAAAGGCCGCACAACTTGCCTCAATTAACAAAGAACACGACAAGGTTATTTCTTTTTTGAACAGGGCGATCAGCTCAGCACCCTCAAAATCATATCCAAAAATTATCCTTACACGTTATTATCTGAGACTAGGTAGGCCAGGCGATGCTTTGTCTGTCGCATCCGACCTGAAAAAAACGAACCCATCAAACCCACTGGCGCTGGCTTTATTAGCTGACGTACAGGTGGCAAACAATAATCTTGAGGAAGCCGTTAATAATTATAAAAAACTTTCAACCATCAAGAAGAACTCACCAGAGTTGCTTGTTAAAATTGCAAAAATCTACGTTAAATTAAAAGACTATACGCGTGCTCGCCAGGCACTTGATTCGGCAATTAAACTCAAAAAAGGATATTACCCGGCACTTGTCGCACTCGCATTCATTGAACAACACGAATCAAACACAGGCGCAGCCCTGCGGCTTGCAACCCGCGCCATAAAACAGAATCCCGGCAGACCAGACGGATATATATTGAAAGGCGACTTATTAATGCAGCAGGAAAATTATAAGGCCGCTTTCAAAGAGTACAAAAATGCCGGGCAATATAAAAAGTCTGCCCCATTAATTGTCCGTCAATATCGAGCCATGAAAAAACTGGGTCGAATTCGAGGGGCAGAACGCACGCTTGTTTCGTGGTTGAGAAAGCACCCCGTGGACGATCATGTTCGCCTGGTTCTGGCTTCTTTTTTTCAAAAAAATAACCATACTGATAAAGCAATTAAAGAATATGAATTAATCTTACAAAGACATCCTGATAACATTGTTGTGTTAAATAATATTGCACTGGCCTATCACAATGTGAATGATTCACGTGCAATTAACTATGCCAAAAAAGCTTACACATTGAAATCGGATAGCCCACAAATAGCAGACACTCTAGGCTGGATCCTTGTTCAGAATGATAAATCCGACAGGGGGCTGATTTATCTTGAACGCGCATTAAAAATGGAACCCGATAACCGTAGCATAAAATTTCACATTGCTTCTGCTTATATGAAACTCAGTAAACCTCGTAAAGCAAAACGATTATTATCCGATATACTTTCTAACGACAAACCATTTGAAGATCGTGACGCTGCCGAAAAACTCTATAGCAAACTTTAAATCATAAAACGATGGATCACCCAATATATCGAAGATTAGCCGGCCATCGTTACCCAGGTGACAATTATTGATCAATCACGGGGGTTAATATGCTGATTGTCATGAGTTACGTCTGAAAATTAAATCCCAGACAGCATGCCCCAGCCTCTGTCCTCGCTGTTCAAATTTGGTCAACGGTCGATACTCGGGGCGCAGGGTATATTGGCCCGGCTCGGCACAATTTTCAAAACCCTCGGCAACAGTCATAACCTTCATCATATGCTGCGCATAATGCTGCCAGTCTGTTGCCATGTGAAAAATACCCCCTGCCTTTAACTTATTATGTATCAGCTGTGCAAAATCAGGTTGCACGATGCGTCGCTTGTGATGCTTGCGTTTATGCCAGGGATCTGGGAAAAAAAGATAGACGCCATCCAGCGCCTGTTCAGGAATTTGCTGCAGGGCTTCAATCGCATCATCATGGCTAACACGAATATTAGTCAGTCCCTGGGCTTCGATTTGCAGAAGCAGGTTTCCCACCCCTGGGCGATGCACTTCAATCCCAAAGTAATCATTTTGCGGGTATTGCGCGGCCATTTTCGCCAGTGACGCGCCATTGCCAAAACCGATTTCGAGTATCTTTGGCGCTGAACGTGCAAACAGAACATCAAGATCGAGCAATCCCTGCGAAAGACTTACTCCAAAACGCGGAAAAAGCGTATCCAGCGCCTGTTGCTGTCCTTTCGTCAAGCGGCCTTCCCGCAATACAAAGCTGCGGATACGGCGATGTAATTGATTACTTGAAGCAAACATTCTAATTAAGCTTTAAATAATGGAGGCCTGCTTCACTCGTTACCACGCAGGAGCGTGTCCTGAACAAAGTGAAAAAATGCCCCTGGGGTGCAAAGGCAAAATAATATCATTTCTCTGCGCCTCAGCGTCTTCGCGATCTCTGCGTTTAATTTGATTGTTCAGAATCAAGTATTCAGAAGAACGTCCCATCTATCGGCGACGAGGCGCTGGCGTACTGTCTGCGCGGCATGCGCCCGGCGAGGAAGGCTTCACGCCCCCCTTCAATCGCTTTTTTCATCGCCGATGCCATAAGCACCGGATTCTGTGCTGCAGCAATGGCAGTATTCATGAGCACACCATCACAACCCAGCTCCATCGCGACAGCTGCATCGGAGGCAGTACCCACCCCGGCATCCACCAGCACCGGCACCTTCAGTTCTTCGATAATGAAACGGATATTGTAGGGATTGCGTATGCCCAGGCCGGAGCCGATAGGCGCGGCCAGCGGCATTACCGCTACACAGCCCATCGCTTCCAGTTCTTTGGCAATCAGCAGATCATCGCTGGTATAAACCATCACCTTGAAGTCTTCCCTGATTAGCGTTTCCGCCGCCTTCAGCGTTTGTATCACATCAGGAAACAGGGTTTTTTCATCAGCCAGTACTTCCAGTTTGACCAGATCATGGCCATCCAGCAACTCGCGCGCCAGGCGACAGGTGCGCACCGCATCTTCAGCGGTATAGCAACCTGCGGTATTGGGCAGGATGGTGTACTTCTCAGGTGGAATTGCTTCCAGCAGGTTGGGCTCATTGGGATTTTGGCCAATATTGCTGCGCCGTACCGCCACGGTAACAATTTCGGCACCGCTGGCCTCGATCGCCAGGCGGGTTTCATCCATGTCCCTGTATTTGCCGGTTCCTACCAGCAGACGTGAGCTGTATTCATCACCAGCAATCACCAGCGGTGTATCGTTTACATTTAAAACTGTCATCAATTTACCTGAAAAATAAACTACCCCGTAGCAAGCTGCGGGATATTAAGTTGTAGGTTGGGTAGAATAAAGCGAAACCCACACAAATGAGCGTATCGATGGGTTTCGCTTCGCTCTACCCATCCTACCGTTTTTCGCAGCAAGCTGTTGGGAATTACACCCAGCGAAATTAAAATAAGCTACCCCGCTGCAAACTGCGAGGTATTAGCTTAAACCATGTCATTATACCAAAACAGAGTCTGCGCATGCTTTGCTGCCGCAAGCTAACCCCCACCTACAGCATGGACAATCTCCACTCTGTCACCGTCCTGAAAAATATGTTGATCGAAAATGCTGCGCGGCACGATTTCCTCATTAACTTCCATCGCCAGACGTTGCCCCGTCAAACCCATTTGTTCAATCAGCCCACTTGCGTTCAAGCCTTCGGGTAATTCCTGTCCTTGACCATTGACAAAGATTCTCATATTGTTGCTTCTGTGTGTTATCGGATATAAATCGCTATTTTAATCCCATCTGTACAGCCGTTGCTAGTAATGCGCGCGCCTGTCACCTATCCGCGGGTGTAGTTTAATGGTAGAACTTCAGCTTCCCAAGCTGACTACGAGGGTTCGATTCCCTTCACCCGCTCCATCTTAAAAACCCACTGACCTTTTGCATAGTTTACTTGCCGCAACTTACGCGCTAAGGTCGCTATGCTTTTCTTTTTTAAGACATTGTTACTTAACTACAGGTGCTCAATGGCAGGGATAGTTCAAAGGGAACGAGACAAATTGCGGGATTCCAGCCCCATACCGGCCCGGCTCGCCGGAACTCTCGATGGTCTGTTTCGAGAGCGCGTCCGACTTTCTGCCAGCAGGCCCGCCTACAGCCAGTATGATCGCAACCAGAAAGTCTGGTGTGACTTTAGCTGGGCCGACATGGCTGTGCGTGTTCACCGATGGCAGAATGCCATTCAACGGGAAGAGATCAAAGCCACAGACCGGGTGGCCCTGCTGCTACCCAACAGCGTGGACTGGGTTGCCTTCGAACAGGCTGCTATGGGTCTCGGGCTGGTTCTGGTGCCCCTGTATCCAGATGACAGACCCGACAATGTGGCCTACATCCTCAATGATGCGGGAGTCAAACTGCTACTGCTCAATGACAGCCGGCAGTGGCAGCAACTGGCACCCCACATTTCAGAAAATCACAGGCTACAACGCATTGTCGTCCTTAATGGCGAACCTGAACAACTGGCTGAAACTGGGCATGAGCATGCCTGCCTGGCTAACGACTGGTTGACAGACGTGCAACCCGGCAGCCTGCACGAACGCGGTGGCAGCAGCGACGAGCTGGCCACCATCGTCTACACATCAGGCACCACTGGCCGCCCCAGGGGAGTAATGCTGAGCCACCGAAATATTCTCGCCACAGCGGAAAATGTCATTACTCATCTGCAGGTTGAGGGTGAACACAGAATGCTGTCCTTCCTGCCCCTGTCGCATATGTTCGAGCGCACAACCGGCTACTATGCCGGCATGATGTACGGTATGCAGATAGCCTTCAACCGCTCTATCCAGCAGCTGGCTGATGACATGCTGACGATCCAGCCCACCATATTAATCGCGGTTCCGCGTATTTTCGAGCGTCTCCACGAGCGCATCAGCAAGCAGTTGGCGGGCAAATCCACCATCGTACGCAGTCTGTTTCATCTTACTGTCACCATCGGCTGGCAACGCTTTCAACACCAGCAGGGACGCGCCCGCTGGCGTCCCAGCCTGCTACTCTGGCCCCTGTTGGACAGGCTGGTGGCAGAAAAAGTCCGGGATCGTTTTGGTGGCCACCTGCAGATAGCCGCCAGTGGCGGCGCCGCCCTGTCACCCGCCATCGCCCGCATCTTCATCGGTCTGGGCCTGAATATTCTGCAGGGTTACGGGCTGACCGAAACCAGCCCTATTATTAGCGCCAACACTATCGCCAAAAACGATCCCGCCAGTGTTGGCAACGCGATTCCCGGCCTGCAACTTAAAATCGGCGAGCATGATGAACTGCTAAGCAAAGGCCCTGGCAATATGCTCGGCTACTGGAATAATCATCAGGCCACCAGCGAAATCATCGATCCCGAAGGCTGGTTGCACACCGGTGACAAAGCCAGCATCCGCGATGGTTTTATCTATATAACCGGGCGCATCAAGGACATTCTGATTCTCTCAAACGGCGAAAAAATTCCACCCATGGACATGGAGTGCGCGATCAGCCTCGACCCCCTGTTTGAACAGGCGCTGGTGGTCGGCGAAGGCCGCCCCTATCTCAGTGCGCTGGTGGTGCTCAATGCTGAACACTGGGTTACCCTCGCCAAAGCGCATCTACTGGATCCCTTTGACCCCAACAGCCTGCGCAATAAAGCCATTCTCACTGACCTGCAACACCGCATCAGCCAGGCTCTGCATGATTTTCCCGGTTACGCCAAAATCCGCCGAGTTCATCCGTTACTGGAAGAATGGAATATTGAAAATGATCTCATGACGCCCACCCTGAAAATCAAACGCACCCGCGTGCTGGCGAAATATGAAAGGGAAATCGAGACCATGTATAACAGTTAAAGGAACAGGCCTATAATTCAGGCTTGCAACTCCCTGAAGGAACAAAAATGAAGCGATTTTTCTCTCTCGGTCTGAAGCTGCTTCTGACTCTGATACTGGTCATGGCCGTCATCCTCATCAGCCTGCCGTTCCTTATCGATCCCAATGACTACAAGGACACCATTAGCGAACAGGTCAAAGCAGAAACCGGGCGCACGCTGCATATCCCAGGTGAGATCAAACTTTCCGTCTTTCCGTGGCTGGGCGCACGCCTGGGAGCAGTCGAACTGGAAAACACCCCAGGCTTCGGTGACAAACCTCTTGCCCGTATAGAGGAAGTCGATGTACGCGTCCAGCTGCTGCCTTTACTGCGCGGCGACATTAAAATCGGCCACCTGACCCTGCGCGGCCTGAGGCTGAATCTGCAACGCAATAAAGACGGACTGGGCAACTGGGAAGATCTGCTGCCACAACCAGGCAAAGACACAACTTTAACCAGTAAATCTGCGCCGCCGGTAAAAAGCAGCCCATCGACGCCATCTACTCAGGCACCCTCAAGCTCATCCGCCACCACACTGGCGGCGCTTTCCATTGAGGGCATCAGCATTCTCAACGCCAGCCTGCACTGGAACGATCAGCTGGCGCAACAAAACTACCAGATTGAAACACTGGATATGGAAATCGGCCGCGTGTCCCTGAACGAGGCCATCCCACTTGAGATCGGTTTTGATTTCAACAGTCAGACGCCGGCGGCATTCGCACACATCGAGATAAAAACAAAACTGCAACTGGATCTGGATAAACAGTTTCTAGCCCTTAACCCCTTCAGCAGCAGCATTGATTACAGGCGGCCCAAATCGGCGAACATAGCGGCAGTGAAGGGAACAGCCACGCTTTCCAGTCAGCTGTTACTGGATCTTAAAAAACAGCGCTATACGCTCAAACAACTGGCCATACAGAACAAAACAACATCCAGCCTGTTGCCAACCGGCAAGCTTGATGCACGTATCAAAAGCAAAAAAATACGCCTGGATCTGAACAAACAGTCGCTTAAAACGGATTTTCTACTAATCAATGCCTATGGCCTGGAATTGCAGTCGCGTCTCAGCATTCAGCAACTGCTGGACAAACCTCGTTACCTCGCCAGCGTGGATCTGACCGAATTTAACCCTCGCCGGCTAATGAGGACACTGGAAATGGAATCCCTGCTCCCCGCTACTGCGGATAAAAATACGCTGACCCGCGCCCGCGTTGGCCTACGGATCATCGGTGCCAGCGATAATCTGCTGCTCAAACCCATGATCCTGCAACTCGATGACAGCAACCTGCAGGGCTATGTCAGCGTCAAAAATTTCAGCCAGCCAAGTGTACGTTACAAGCTGGTGCTCAATGAGCTCGACCTGGATCGCTATCTGCCGTCACCACCGAAAACAAAAGCCGCCGCTGCCGCTGACCCAAGTCCCCAAAGCACTGCGCCCGCCCGCGCTCACACCCCCGCTTCTCCCGTATCAGCAGCAGCCGATAACGTTATTACGCTACCGCTGAAGCTGCTACGTAACCTCAATATCAACGGCCAGCTGAGCATCGAAAAACTAAAGGCCGCCAATCTACACCTGAGTAAAATCACGCTTGGCACTGTCGCAAAAAAAGGACAGATCCGACTCAAACCTCTATCGGCAAAACTCTATCAGGGCAGCTATAACGGTGATATTCAACTCGATGTGCGTCGCAATATGCTGCAGCTAAATCTAAATGAAAATCTGCAGAATGTCGCCATCGGCCCGCTGCTGAAAGATCTGATTGGTGATGACAAAATCCGTGGCAGGGCCAGCATCCGGGCAAAACTGAACTCCAGTCTGGGTAAGCGCGGTCTGGATATTATGGCAGCAAAACGGAGCCTCAACGGCAACCTGAATTTCACTTTTGAGAACGGTGCGGTCAAGGGCTTCAATCTGGCCCAGTACGAGCGCGAGCTACGCGCTAAACTGAAAAAACAGCCAGCACCAAAGAATAAAGTATCGCTGGAGACCGACTTCAGCCGCATCAGTGGCAGTGCAAAAATTACCAGTGGTATTCTGGACAACCGCGATCTTCGCGCCGCCCTGCCCCATGCGAGGGTAAAAGGACAGGGCAAGGTCAACCTCGTCAGCGAACAACTCGACTACCGTATAGATGTGAAATTCACCTCTGCCGCCGAGGGCCAGGGCGGCAAGACCTGGGAACAGATGAACAAGGTTTCACTACCCATATACATCAAGGGTCCATTCACGCAGCCTGAGATCGAAGTGGACTACCAGAGCGTACTCAAAACACTGGCGAAACAGGAACTTAAAAAACAGGAACAGAAACTGAAACAAAAAGCCAGGACAAAACTGAAGCAAGCGCTGGAAAAAGAAAAACAAAAAATAAAACAAAAAGCCAAAGATGCACTGAGAAAATTACTTAAATTTTAACTCAACAACCACCCGCAGAACGGGTGGTATGATGAAAGCCCCTGAAAGGGGCTATGGTTACAGTTAAACAGCCTGCCAACCTCATTTTTCTCTTCTCGTTCTTTGTAGGGTGGGCACAGGGTTTGTGCCCACCCTACCGCTGCTTCAATAATGGCTAACTTGAGTTTGGCTTTGCCAGCCTCTCATGATGCCTCACTATAAAAACAATTCATAAAAAGATCATTGCCTCCGTTGCACGACGGAACACCAGAGCCTGTTTGCGGCTCACCGCCAGAGGCGATGATTTATCTATATCGAATTAATGCCCTCGCTAAACTTTTGCTTCCAGCAGAAAGTTTCCATGAAGCTGCGCTTCCCATTGTGATTTTAATTCAGCACACGCCAAGTTACAGATTTAGCTGGATATTCTTAATTACTCTCCTGTTTTCCCGAGAACTATTACTGCACACATATTTCTGCCACCTGTAAGTAAACATCTGAAATTAATAATAAATATCACATGGCATGGAACATGCTCATGGTACCTCACATTCACAGGTCGAAGCACGTTCACAAATTTAGTATGAATCCTGCGAACGATATTTTGGCTGCACATTAGAACAATGAGGAGATTGATATGACTACCCTGAAAGCGCAACTGGAAGATCATGTTAAAGCGATCAACCATTTTGATACTCGACGCCGCTACGGCCCGGACGGACACAATGATCGAAGTCTGTGGGTACTGGCCTGCATGGATGAACGTCTACCGGTTGACGCAGCACTGGGAATCCATGCGGATTCGCCTGTTGGCGGCGGTGATGCGCACCTGTTTCGCAACGCCGGAGGAATCGTAACCGATGATGCGATCCGCTCGGCTATGTTGACCTGCAATTTTTTCGGCACAAAAGAAATTGTTATTGTGCAACATACTCAATGCGGCATGTTATCCGCCAATGCTGCCGATCTGGAACAGGCATTCCGCGACAAGGGCATAGATCCGGACGCCATCGCACTGGACCCAACCCTGCCCGAGCTGAGCCTCAAAAAAGGCTCTTTCGCCAAGTGGATTGGCATGATGAATGATGTCGATCAGGCCTGCCTGAAGACCATCGAAACCTTCAAAAATCACCCTCTGATACCAGGCGATGTCGTGGTCAGCGGCTGGATCTGGGAAGTAGAAACCAGTCGTCTTAGAGCCCCGTCACTTGATGCGGGAAGAACGGCTAAAAATATTGACGTGATGTCGACTCAGTTTGGCGTTAAAGGTAAACAGCCGCCACGCTGGGATTGATGCCGGTGTTTTAATTTGCTCCAGAATGAGGCCGGGGCTACGGGCCACCGCACCCCGCGCCTCAATTTTTTTCAAAATAAAACCACAGGGGAACAGCACTATGCCTACCTATGATTATAGTTGCAAACAGTGCGGCAAGCAGCGCGAGGTTCATCAGTCTATGGATGCGCCAGCACCTGAATGCCTGGATTGTGGGATGAGTATGGAACGCCGGATTCTGTTTGCACCTGCGGTGCATGGCAGCATGGCTCGTGGTCGGGAACAGGCAATGCAATCACTTCCTGAGTCCGGGCATGGCAAGGGATGTCCATGCTGTTCATAACGAAGTGAATGCATGACAGCAAACCGGTCAGCACACAACCGGCGACATGAGTCAGCAGAGAAATGATCAACTTCCGAATTCGAAATAATCACTTCCCGCTGTCAGGCAGCCACATTTTATTTGCTACATGATTTGCATTCAGACAGTTAAACCGCAACGCCGGAGGAAACTCATGAGAATACGACTATTGGCAACAGCATTATTGATTACAGGCACTGGCAGTTTCATATGCAGTTCTGCAGCCATAGCGGATGCGGGCGACTGGCTGGTTCGCTTGCGCGCCCTGCAGGTAAGCCCCAATGATAACAGCGGTTCCGTTTCCAGCATTGCTGGCTCAGCTGTCGGTGTTGGCGATGATACTACGATCGAGCTGGACTTCACTTATTTCATTACCCGAAATCTGGGTGTGGAAGCCATCCTCGGCAGTAGCCAGAACAACATCAACGGCAAAGGAAGCATAGCCGGGTTAAATAAAATTGCGGAGGTGCGGACTTTACCACCAACAGTGACACTGCAATACCACTTTAAGCCTGATGCCGGCATACGGCCTTATGCCGGACTCGGCATCAACTACACCCGGTTTTTCGATGAGCAGGCTACCAGTAGTCTGAACGCCACATTAGGGCCAACCGATGTTGATCTCTCCAGCTCCTGGGGCCTGAGCGGTCAGCTTGGCGTTGATATTGAGTTTAACCAGGACTGGTTTTTTAACTTCGATGTTAAATATATCCAGATGAACACCACCGCAACACTCAATTCGGGCGGGACTGTACGCCGGGTAAATGTGGATATCAATCCCTGGTTTATCGGTGCAGGAGTCGGGCGGCGTTTTTAACCGCCGACAGGACAACACAAAAAACAATTGCCAGCGCCCCGCATTACGGACGCTGCAGGAAAAATTATATGACAACAAAATTCAATATTATCTGTCTTTCTGGTCTCCGCGAAAACCTGCAAATGGCCGCCATGTTTACTGCAACAGCCGCTGTCAGTGGCAGCGCTGTATCCGTGTTCCTTTCGATGAACGCACTGCGGTATTTCGTTAAAGATAGCGATCTTTCTGCACCCGCAGAGGGTGAAATTGGTCAGCTAATGGAAATAAAAAACGTTCCATCATTTCAGGATCTTTTTCGTCAGGCTGCTGAACTGGGTGATGCGAAACTCTATCCATGTTCAATGGCAATGGAGGTACTGGGAATCCCGGATAATCAGCTGCAGACATACATCGAAGAACCCCTGGGCCTGACAAAATATCTTTCCGATTTTTATGACGGTCATGTTATGACGTTTTAGGTAACCGGACTGATGCTAAATTTACTATGACGAGGTACAGATGAGCGATCCAACACGTGTTGATGCACGAAATTCATTTTGCCCAGGGCCATTGATGGAACTAATAGCAGCTATGAAACTGGCCGAGGTCGGTGACGAACTGGAAATACTGTCGACAGACAAAGGCTCGGCCCACGATATTCCTGAATGGATCAACAAGGTCGGCCACGAAATCGTGGGATGCCGAGAAGAAGATGGTGTGTATTACATACACGTTAGAAAGACGAAGTAGGTTAGCAGTTATTTTCAAACAATCTGGAGGAAGTGAAATGAAGAAAATCCTTATTGTCGGAGGCGGCACCGGCGGAACCATACTGGCGAACAACCTTGCCCGCCGTCTTTCCGAAGAACTGGCAACCGGTACAGTGCGTATTACCGTGCTTTCTGCATCGGACAAGCATATGTATCAACCGGGGCTTCTGTATGTGGCGTTCGGCCGCATGGCGGCGCAGGATCTTTATCAGGATCAGGCGTCGTTGTTCGAGCCGGGCATCGTGTTTCACGTCGATCCGGTTAAAACATTCGATATGGATAACAACCGGGTGGAAACTGAAAGTGGCGCCGGCCATGATTATGATTATCTGGTAATTTGCACGGGTTCACGTCCCAATCCGGAAAGCGTCCCAGGATTGGCCGAGCATGCAAACCATGTCTACACCTTAGAGGCGGCGGAGAAAACTCTGGTGGCGCTTCAGCAATTCAAGGGCGGGCGTGTTGCAATTGTTACCGGGGTGCCGCACAAGTGCCCGATGGTGCCGCTTGAGCTTACCTTTATGATGCACGATTACTTTCAGGATCGTGGCATTCTGGACAAGGTGGAATTTTTTTATACCTACCCGATTGGACGTTTGCACTCACTGGAAAATGTCGGTAAATGGGCGCAGCGCGAATTCGATCAGCTCGGCATCCATTACGAAACTCTGTTCAATGTCAAAGAAGTCGATGGTGAGAAAAAACAGGTGCACAGCGAGGAAGGTAGCGTTGTCGACTACGATTTACTGATTACGGTGCCGCCGCATAATGGCATGCCTGTGATCCTGGAAAACGCGCTGGGCGGTGGTGGCTGGATACCAACTAATCCTAATACCCTGCAGATGGAGGACCGCGAGAATGTATTTGTTCTCGGCGATACCACTAACATCCCCATCAGTAAAGCAGGCTCGACAGCACACTATGAAGCGGAAGCGCTCGGTGAGAACCTTGCGGCCCTGGTCAGACTGGGAACCATGGTGAGAACCTATGAGGGAAAAGTCTTCTGTTTTATCGAGGCAGGTAAAGACCGCGCAACCTATGCTTCTTTTGACTATCAGAATCCACCGCAACCACAGCCGCCAACGCAGATGATTCACTGGTTCAAGCTGGCATACAACAAACTTTACTGGAACTCGGTGCGTGGCCTTCTATAACAAATGTAAGCGGAGATGAAGCATGAGTATCAAGTCTAATCAAGAGCCCGCTGCTGCGGGTGAGAAAACAACTGCCGAACTGCACCAGGTATTCAGTGGCGCGCAGGATGCGCTTACGGACGAAATGGTCGGCCGGCTTGTGGGGGCTCTGTCCGATGGTGCCGGCCTGCTGGATCAACTTGGGCGCAGCGGCGTAGACAGAGCCATACCACTACTTGCGGGGATG
>VAPK010805767.1_pt1 | contig 24449 bp, 29 predicted proteins | sample 3395031 | NCBI WGS metagenome assembly VAPK01 (sample SAMN08290443, study PRJNA428436) | hydrothermal vent metagenome | isolation source: Deep-sea hydrothermal vent chimney 1 | place: Pacific Ocean: Juan De Fuca Ridge
AAACGATTCCAATGACAAAACGGTTTAGAAACAATGGAGCATAAGAAAATATGGTTAATGAATAAATAGTGTATCAACAATGAAATAGAGAGCCCAAAAAGATGCTCAAGGTTCACCCACATAACAAATCATTTAAGTACGCTCACGTTATAAGCCCGGCTGATGGAATATGGATTTCAAGACCAGACAAGGAGTAATCGCAGATAAGAAATGGCTATACAAGCTTTATTGTTCCACAATGCGTGCATATATCGAACAAACGTGGGGGTGGGACGAAGAATTTCAGAGAAAAGGGTTCCAAACTAATTTACATCCTACAAAATTTCGAATAGTTATCGTCAATGACAATGATGTAGGCGCATACCTAGTTAACGAAGAAAATAACCACTATTGGCTTGAGATGTTGTTGGTATGTAAGAAAATGCAAGGTAAGGGGCTGGGTACTGCAATAATTAAAAAAATACAAGCACAGTCAGAAAAAAATGATAAGCCATTAAAGTTGTCTGTTCTGAAGGTTAATCCTGCAAAGGAATTTTATTCTAGTCTGGGTTTTTGTGTATGTGATCAAGACGAGTCATTTTTTAAAATGAAGTGGGCTTATAGCAAGCCAATCCAGCCGATGAAAAAATCGCGTGGCTGATCGGTACGTTATGTGTCTGCGGCGCATAAGCATAAGCTACAAGCATCACACAAAATCATTCCTTTAATAAATGTGTGTGGGGAATCATTCTTCCCAACCAAATGCATCCTCAACACCAATACCAAATACTCTCGCAATACGGAATGCACTTTCAAGGCTAGGAGAGTAATGACCTTGTTCTATCGCGATGATGGTTTGGCGAGTTACCCCAATCGCTTTGCCTAATGCTACTTGGCTCATTAATCCATGTGCTTCACGTAGCTCACGAACGCGGTTAGTAATCGGTAGTCGCTTGGTCACACTAGACGCCTCTTTTTAGTAAGAATAGGCCATACAGTATTTTGATAATTTCCGTAACACACACAACAGCTAAAATTGCATTCGCAACTTGCATAGGCGTCAAAGGGGTAAATACAAACCACATGACTATCATTAGCCCTATATAAAGCGAGACCGCTCCAACGCGGTCGGCTTTTAACTCAATTTTTTCTTCTCGCTCATCCGGTAGGACAGCATTTTCATCTTTTTTGGCAACCATTATTGAAGTGATGACAGAAATAACAATAAACACCAAAATAATGAGACCAATGCGGATAAAGAAATCAGTTTGTGTTACTGGGGCTGTACCCAAAAAGCCAAAGACTGTTAAAAAGTGCCAACCGAAAACCATCAGCAAACCAAGTGAGAGAAAGACAATCATTTTAAAATGTGTGGACATCGTTATACCTATATGTTAAAAATATTTAACACTAGGTTAGACAAATATATCCTATGTGTCAAATATATTGAACATGCGAAGGTGGAAGCCTATATGCATATAGGCTTTCAAAAAGAAAAAATATTTAAATAAAATAAATTACGAAGCTAGTGAAAACTATTTAAGAAAAGTAGTTATATTGAGTAGTGTTTTTTGTGTAATTGTTGGTATATTAGTATTCTTAGGTGTTTTACATGGTCCAAACTAAATTATATATCAAATAAAAAAGAAGAAAATCCTCACAAGAAGGTCAAGTTCGCGTGTGAAAAAGTATCACACGATAGAACCTCCACTTCGCTACGGTCTCTTACCTAATGTGCATAGGTAGCATTAAAATGATAACCTTATGATACACCCAATTATTTTTCATATAGGCCTTTGAACTAGTTCGATCTGATATCCATCTGGGTCGGTTACGAAAGCTATTACCTCACTTGTTCCAGGCAATGGCCCTGCTTTGTAAATAATATTACCGCCAAGAGTTTCTATTTCATCACATGCTGCGTAGCAATTATCAACGCTTATAGCAATATGTCCATAGGAATTCCCCATGTCATACTGAGTGACGCCATAGTTATAGGTTAATTCTAAAACAGCTTCATTTAACTCATCGTTAAAACCAAGAAATGTTAACGAATATTTTTCTTTTGGCTGTTCAAGTGACCTTAATACTTTCATACCTAGCACCCGGGTATAAAAATCTATAGAACGGTTTATATCTCCTACACGTAGCATGGTGTGTAATATTTTCCTTGAGTGGTTATTTGAGTTCATTGTGTCTCCTTCTAGATAGTGTTACCCATCACCCTTATGGGCGATGGGTAATCATTTAGGGTTAAGCGACCTGCAACTTTGAAGCTTTGCCAATAGCCTTTCCGAGTTCTTCATTCGTGTAGGCTTTACCTGCAATGCCCCACAATCCTTCTACTGCATAAACTGCATTTACCCAGATTTGCTCACTTGCCAGATTATTATCCGTCGCTTTTTTTACAGCATTGGTCACACGCATTACGAACTGACTCTTTTGCTCTTGGGCGCTAAACGTAAACGATGGAACGCGTAATTCTACAATCACAATATCGTTATTTTTCTGACCCGAAAAGGTTAAGCCTTTTTCGACGAAAATTACCTCCCCGATAATGTTGGGAGCCATGAAGGCATTGCCGGTGATATTGTGTAAATCCAGAAATATTTCCCCCACTTCATGATGGAGCTGTTGCGCGGTTTCTTTAGATACAAGACCCTCAGTCATAATGATTTGAACGGGCATGATTATTCTCCTATAGCGTAATAATTTAGATCATATTAAGTTTTAAATTAAGCAAATATATGGGATTCCATTTTTTGCTGGTATTTTAAATTTAGTCAGTACCTCTTAGTCATTGCTACCTCCTGCGATTTTTATTGATAACTTGCAATTTTTATGTAACGACCGTTACCTTATGTTAAGTAACGATCGTTATCTTGTCAAGGATAACGTTCGTTATGTTATAATGTGATATATCAGTTTATTAATAAACAGGCAGGGTGCGGCATGAGATATACATCTGAACAGAAAGAGCAAACCCGTAAGCGAATCATTGAGGCAGCAGGGCGTAGCTTTAAAAAAGGCGGCTACAGCGGAATTGGCGTAGATGGGCTGGCAAAAGCGGCAGGTGTGACATCAGGTGCATTCTATGGTCATTTTGCCTCCAAGGAGGAAGCGTTCAAAGAAGCGATTATGGCTCAAATGGGAGAGTTATATTCGGCTATTGTACATTTTAAGCAAGAATATGGAGATAACTGGTGGGGCGAATTTGCTACATTTTATACAAGCCAGAAGCGTACTTGTGATCTCACAGAAAGCTGTGCTCTACAGAGCTTAACGCCAGAAATTGGGCGTTCTAATGATGATATTCGAGCTCTGTTTGAAGCAGAATTACTCAATATTACTAACATGGCTAATGCGGAGCAAAATAATGAACCTAGCCAGGAGGGCATAGATAAAACCTGGGTTAGTCTTGCGCTGCTAATTGGAGGAGTTACTTTAGCGCGGGCAGTTAAAGACGAAAAAGTGTCGAACAAAATTGCAGAAGCAGTAAAAAATGAAGTTATTGCTATACATGCCCCTAACCCCTAATTAACCATTTTGATCAAAGCTATCATGAACCCTATGTGAAGCAAGGGATATTCAAATACACGGATAATGGGATGTATGTTTTTGGTTTGATGATCCTGTATTTGCCGGGGTTGCTGCTATTCTCTGAAGTGGCACTTTTGGCTGCACTATTCAATCATATTTATATTAGGGTTCATTATTATTTTACTGAGCGCCCGGATATGCTAAAAATTTATGGTAAGGCACCATAAAATTATCTTGTGATAGGCTCTACAACCCATCATTATTTTAAAGTGAGTTAGGTGATAGAAATGAATAATAATACCGACATAGATTATGGCCCATTGGCTAAATTGATTGGCATTTGGGCGGGTGATAAGGGATGCGATATTGCGCCTGAACCAGATGGCGAAGAAAAAAATCCTTATTACGAAACGATTACTTTTACAGCGATTGGCGATGTCACGAATGCCGAATCACAAACGTTAACGGCTGTTCACTATCGGCAGATTGTGCAGCGCAAATCAAATAACAAAGTATTTCATGACGAAACAGGATACTGGATGTGGGATGCAGCAGAAGGCATTATCATGCACTCTCTCACTATTCCACGAGGTGTTAGTGTGCTTGCTGGTGGTGTTTATACTCATACAAAAGACACAGAGGGAAACAGTGTTTTGGACGTGTCAGCCAGTATTGATGATAAAAATTGGCAAATTATTCAATCACCCTTTATGCAGAAAAATGCAAAAACAAAAGAATTTCATCATCAAATAAAAGTAGGTAATGGTGTACTCATGTATTCAGAAACGACCATCTTAGAAATATACGGCAAGCTCTTTGAACATACCGACCAGAATAAATTATTAAAGCAGTGAACGCACCAACAATGATTATAAACCCAACACTTGATTTATTAGATAACTTATACTGGATAACGCTTATTGCTGTGGTTGTTTCATCTGCATCAGGCGTGCTTAAGGCTGGATTTAAAAAATTTGATTTATTCGGGGTAATCATTATTGCGATTGCGACCAGGCTTGGAGGTGGCTCGCTGCGTGATACGTTGTTGGGTCGAGATGTATTCTGGATTCAAGACCAAGTATTTTTTATCGCATCGCTCGCCAGTGCCATTGTTATTTTTATAACAGCGCGCTTGACGGCAATATCACCTCGAATTTTTCTGGTGATGGATGCAGCGGGTTTGGCAACTTTCGGTATTGCAGGAACATTAGTGGCATTGATGACTGGGGCACCTTGGTTAGTTGCCAGCTTTATGGGCGTTATAACGGGTACAGTGGGTGGTATATTTCGTGACGTATTAAGTAACGAACCCCCGGTTGTATTTCAAAGCCCACTTTATGCTACTGTATCGTGGGGTGGCTCATTAATGTTTATTGGTCTTTTATATTTATTACCAGATGTTACCTTGGCCGCTATTTTTTCTGGTCTTAGCATATTTATTGCAAGGCTGTTGGCAATTCGTTTTAATATTAGTCTTCCCCGATTCAGCTTTAAGTCATAGCCTACAGCTGATCGGAAAAAAGAAATACAACGGCACTCTAGATTCAATTAACAAAAATTACACCGCATTACATGCCCGCATAAAGTTGTATATATTTTTATAGGTGTAGGTTTATTTTTGTTGCTTGTTAGATGTATTTTTCAATAAAGACACTAACAACCAAACCAGCAAGCCTACAATGGATAATGGTACTAGCCAGAAAAGCTCCATTCCATTTACGCACTGACGATGCCCGCGAAAAATTACAGGCCATTGATATTTGCGCACTATTAGAAACGATTAAAGAAGATGCGACTGAACTGGGGTAACAAGTAAAAATTGAGTCCTGTCAGTTAACCCCCTATCCGGCAAGGCCGTTGGCATTAAAGCGTTGCATCGTTAATCTGGTTGACAATGCGATTAAATATGCAGGCAATGCGGTGATTACTGCCAGTGAAAGTGACCATACAGTATTGATTAGCATTTATGATTCTGGGCCGGGTATTTCCGAGCAGCAACTTGATAGTGTCTTTGAGCCGTTCTTTCGTCTGGAAATATCGCGTAGCCGCAAAACCGGTGGGCTTAAAGCCACCCTGACCTTAGTGCGACAGTCTATTTAATGTTAGTTAATTCATTTATTCGTTCAGGATAGCTTTGCGAATAGCGCCGGGCGTTAGCCCAGTCATTTTTTTAAATGCTTTGGAAAAAGAAAATTCAGATTGGTAGCCTACTTTTTCTGAAATAAGGTTAATCGGCATGGTTGTTTCTTTTAGCATCTCGCGTGCTTTTAACATTCGCCAACGAGCCAGATAGATGATGGGTGGTTCGCCTACCATCCGATGAAACTTTGATGAAAACACCGACTTCGACATAGACGCAATACTTGCGAGTTCGGCGATACTCCAGTCGTAAGCAATGTCGTTGTGTATGGATTTGAGTGCCCGGCCGATATTTCTATCCTGAATGGCGGCTAAAAAACTGGACAGATCATCGATGGATTTAATGTAATCCACCAACGCCTGAATAAACAGTGATTCAGCCAATCGATTGATAACAGCATCTTTGCCCATACTCTCACCTGTTGAAATTTGCGCGGCTAATTCAGATGCAGTCGCAAACCAGTTAACCTTAAGGTTATCTTTTGCTGAAATATGGATTAACGAGGGTAATGTTGCAAATAAAGGATGCGGACATTCTTTATCGTATTCAAAATGCCCGCAGATTAAAGAACAGAAATCTGAACCATCACCACCAAAAATGATTTGGTTTGAATGTGTTTTTCGTGCATTACCGAGTAATTCATTCGCTGTAACAACATCAGACTGAAGTGAATCAACGAGGGTGTGTGAATCACCTGCGGGGAAAAGAATCATATCGCCTTTTTGGAGTGTAATGGGTTTGTGTGTTGTATGGGTTTTCACCAGGCACTGCCCACCTGTTACGATATGATAATTAGCAAACTCTCCAGCAGGTATTTCCATGCCCCACGGAGACTGAAAACGTGCGTGGAAATAAACAGTTCCACGCAGTTTGACAGTTTGTAAAATTTCAGAAAGCAGATCCATTATTTTAACTTTTTCCAGTTTTTTTCTGCCTGAACAAAAAAATTTTTCTCATCATTGTTCCAAGGAATTTTTGTATTGAATTTTCCCCCTTTATACAAGTCATTAAAAAACATTAATAGTTCACCGTTATAAAGTTTAAAGGTATCCGCATTTGCAGGTACTTTGGCATTATGTGACGCCATTGCAAAAGCACAATAACCATTATATTTAGGAATGTATTTTTTTGCATTTTTAATAAACATATCCCGGTGTTTTTTGGAGGAAAAATAAAATTTGACGCCATCGTATTTTGCCGCAAATTTAGCCGAACCTTTAGTTGCATGGTCAGCAGTGCGGTAAGATACAATATCATATCCATTTAGAACAACACCATTTTTGTTGGTATTCCAGTTGCCTGCAAACACAGATAATGGCAATAAAATTGTTAATAATAACGATAGGATAACGGTAGGTTGTAAAATATTTTTCATAATCATAGTCTCTATTCAAGTTAAGGAGAATCTTATTTTAAGGTGTTTTTATCGGTATAAAATGGCTGAATAGACTGAATTTTTATCCAATCGTCTGGTCGATAGAAGTACGATAAAGTTAAACACCATCATTAATGTACTGAGAGAAAAATATGAAGATTGAAAAGAAATTAATGGCTTATTATTTTACAGCCATATTCAGTTTAATCCTGTCTATTGTCGGCTTTAGTTATAATGCTTGGCGTATGCAAGCGACCGAAGATAATAATAATATTCGGACAGCATCGTTTGAAGTTTTAACTACTTTGTCGGAGTTTGAGCAAATTATATACGCGGCACATTATGATCATGATAAAATCGAAGGTAATCCGCGAAAAGGTTGGGTGAAAATAGGCTTGATCGTCGATTTAAGTTCATTAATAAGTGAGTCGGTTGAAAAAAAGGCATTGGAATTAAAAAATATGTGGGCAAAAAATTGGGAGAAACTGGAAATCGAACAAAGTGTTGCTAGTTTATTGGTTATGAAAATTGGGCTTGTTCGGAAAGCGATAAAACTCCAATTGAAAAAATTAAGGTAATGATTATTATATCAATATATTAAATATAGAGTACTGAACGAAATATGAAAACTGAAACAACATTGCATTTATTATGCGGTAAAATGGCTGCTGGTAAATCAACGTTAGCCAAAAAATTAGCAAAAAAACATAATGCTATTCTTTTAGTTGAAGATGAGTGGTTGTTATCTTTATATCCGGAAGAAATAAAAAATATACCTGATTATATAAAATATTCGTTGCGTTTAAAAAACACAGTATTACACCATATTCGATCATTACTTTTACATGATCTGTCGGTGGTTTTAGATTTTCCTGCCAATACAAAAGATCAACGTAAAGATCTACGCGCTATTTTTGAAAAAGAAAATATCGTGCATATTCTTCATTATGTAGATACTAGCGATGATCTTTGTAAACACCAATTAAGACAAAGAAGTAAAGACAAACCTGAAGATTCAGCTTTTACCACGGATGCTGAATTTGATGCTATTACAAAGTACTTTCAGCCCCCCTCAGAAGATGAAGGTTTCAATATAATTCATTATAAACGGTAAACGCATTAATACAGTGAGTTTGCTATGTTATGATCCACAAAGAACAAAAATTTCACATATATTGAATATTGCAGCATAAAGAAACAGGTATTAAATGAAAATTATAGAAGAATTTATACAGAAAGAATCATCGAGCGGCATATTACTAATTCTAGCAACAATTTTGGCATTGATATTAAGTAATACATTTATGTTGCCATTATATCAATCGTTTTTACATATTCCAGTAGAAATACGCGTGGGTTCACTGGAGCTTAATAAGTCACTTTATCACTGGGTGAATGATGGCTTGATGGCTATTTTCTTTTTGTTAGTAGGCCTAGAAGTAAAGAGAGAAATACTGGAAGGGCATCTATCCTCTTTAAATCAGATTGCCTTACCCGGTATTGCTGCGATTGGCGGTATGGTTGTTCCCGCAATCATTTATTTAATCTTTAATCAGAATAACCCAATTGCTGTTAATGGGTGGGCAATACCAACCGCAACCGATATTGCCTTTGCCTTAGGCATTCTTTCTTTGCTGGGTAAACGAGTACCGGTATCACTTAAGATATTTTTAATGGCGCTCGCTATTATCGATGATTTAGGGGCCATTGTTATTATCGCTATATTTTACACAACGGATTTGTCAACGTTATCAATTGTTGTTGCTCTTGTTTCTTTAATGGTTTTGATTATGCTTAATATATTAGGCGTTACTAAAAAAGCGGCTTATTTTATCGTTGGTATAGTGTTATGGGTCAGTGTTCTTAAATCTGGCGTGCATGCAACCTTAGCGGGAGTTGCGTTGGCTTTTACCATTCCATTAAACGGGAAAGATGAGAATAACCAATCTATTTCACCTCTTAAAGATATAGAGCATAATCTTCACTTTTGGGTTGCTTTCTTTATTTTGCCGTTATTTGCCTTTGTTAATGCCGGTGTCAATATCACTGAAATATCTTTTAGCCAAATGTCAGGTTCAGTGCCATTAGGCATTATGCTTGGACTCTTTCTTGGTAAACAGTTAGGCGTGTTTGGTTTTAGCTGGGTAGCAATAAAACTTAAATTGGCAAAATTACCCGAAGGGAGTAATTGGTTACAGCTTTATGGCGTATCTGTTTTAACGGGCATTGGCTTTACGATGAGTTTATTTATTGTGTCTCTGGCATTTACAGATGATAGTATTTTCCAGTACACAGACAGACTCGCCATATTGTCAGGCTCATTTTTGTCAGGAATTATTGGCTATTTGATTCTGAAAACCGCTAAAAGCAGATCAAATTAACTTTAAGGTTGGTTTTTGGTAAGATTATTTTATCAGCAATATATAACGTGGATTAATTATGCAAATAAGTGAAACAAGTACAAATCATTCATTCTCTTTATTCAGTTTGGGGTTTAGAGTTTTTTTTATTGCAGCAGGTATTTTTTCTGTTGTGTCTATTGGGCTTTGGTCGGCGATTTATCTGTTTAAGATGCCACTGCCACTGGAGTCTATTTCTAACTCTCAATGGCATGCACACGAAATGATTTATGGTTATGCGATTGCAGTTATTTCGGGCTTCTTATTGGCCGCTGTTAAGAATTGGACGGGCGTTCAAACATTGTATGGAAAACCGCTGATGTTGTTATTCAGTTTATGGTTTGTTGCACGTATTTTATTTTTATTCGGAACAACGTATTTAGTTGCAGCAGCTATTATTGATAGCTTGTTTTTATTTTCGTTAGCTCTTGCCATTGGTTACCCGATTATAAAAGTAAAACAATGGAGTCAAATGGCCATTTTATCAAAAATAGTTTTACTACTTATTTTTAATGTTGTGTTTTATCTGGGAGCAGTGGGTATTCTTGATGATGGTGTTTATTGGGGTATTTATGGTGGTATTTATCTGGCAGTTGGCTTGGTTCTAACAATGGGGCGACGAGTCGTGCCCTTTTTTATTGAGCGAGGGGTGGGGTATAAGGTAGAGTTATTTAATTCCAAAATTATCGATATATCTAGCCTAGTTATTTTTATACTATTTTTTATCGCAGATTTATTTATACATAATCAATTATTAACGTCTTGGTTAGCGCTAGGAGTCTTTATAGTTAATGCTATTAGGCTTGTTGGCTGGCATACAAAAGGGATTTGGAAAAACAGTATGTTGTGGAGTTTGTATATTGCCCTTTGGTTTATTTGTTTAGGTTTTTTACTCCTTGCTGCGATACCGTTAACGGGGGTATCAAAGTATCTGGCTATTCACGCTTTTACGGTTGGTGGTATTGGCGTTGTTACCATGGGGATGATGTCAAGAGTGGCTCTAGGGCATACTGGCCGTGATGTTACAAAGCCGCCGACTATTATGCGTTATGCTCTAGCTTTATTAGTATTAACGGCTGTTTTCAGGGTGATTATTCCGTTGTTTAATACAAGCAACTATAGTGTCTGGATAGGTATTTCACAGTTACTATGGGTGAGTGCTTTTTTAATGTTTGTTATTACGTATTTCCCGATACTCACTAAGCCACGTATTGATAACCAGCCCGGTTAAGAGTAAACATCTTCTTTCCCATACTGTGGTAAATTGCTTAACAAGATATAATAAAACCTATCAGTTAATGAGGCAGTTAAATGACCATAGACAAAGCACGTGAATTATTAACAACCCAAGTGAGTATGGGCGGTGGGTATAATCGAAATGGCGCTAAACTTATTTTAGCTGAAATTGAAAAATTTCATGGACAGTCTGCGGTTGATCAACTCATTAATGAACTGGATCTGGATAACAAATTTGGTTTTAAAGTTGGAGCTAAAATTATAGTCTAGAGTTTAACCGCTAAGTTTATTACTAAAATAATTTGAGTCACAACATGCAAGTTCAAGCAAAAAAAACAGAAGAATATTTTATAAAGGATAAACCCTTTTATCAGCCAGTAGCCAATGAAATTCAAATTTTTGAAGCAGCGTATACTCAAAAATTACCTATTTTATTAAAGGGGCCAACGGGCTGTGGTAAAACACGTTTTATGGAATATATGGCGTGGCGTTTAAAAAAACCATTGATTACCGTTTCATGCCATGACGACTTAACCGCATCTGATTTAGTTGGTCGTTATTTAATACAGGCAGGTAACATGATTTGGATTGATGGCCCCCTGGCACGTGCTGTACGTGCAGGTGCGATTTGTTATTTAGATGAAATTGTTGAAGCACGTAAAGATACCATGGTCGTGATCCATCCCCTAGCGGATGATCGACGTGTTTTACCCATGGAAAAATTAGGTGAAATTTTGGAAGCGAATGATGATTTCTGTTTATCCATTTCCTATAATCCCGGTTACCAAAGCGTACTCAAAGATTTAAAGCAAAGCACTCGACAACGTTTTATTGCACTGGAATTTGATTACCCGGCTGCAGAAATTGAAACAAACATTATTGCCAAAGAAACGGGTATTGATAAAAATATTGCAGCAAATCTGGTCAAGTTTGCAAATATGACGCGCAATTTAAAAGGCAGTGGCCTGGAAGAAGGTGCGAGTACACGTTTATTGGTACATGCTGCAAAATTAATGCACAGTGGCATTGTACCTACAACAGCATGTCATACGGCTATTTCACAAGCATTAACCGATGATAGTGATATGCTGATTGCAGTTAATGAATTATGTTCATCAGTATTTTAATGATTAACCGCAATGGAAATAAAGACTAAAAGTCCATTATCCACAGAAGATATTATAAAACGTTTAGATGTTTATCTGGATGTTGAATTCACCTTCTACCATAATGAATCTCATGCACAAGTTTTAGCTGCCCTGTCTTTAACACAGCAACAATATATTCTTGCTTGGGTGCAACGTACAGCGAGTACTCACCATGAACTGGGATATCAGTTTATGGCGCATATTGTTGATATTTTAAATGACATCGATGCAAAAACAATTGAAGCTTGGGCATTACATGCAATGGATACCTATGATGTTAAGGGCTTATACCCGGCTTTAGAAGTTATTCGTAATGTAAATAATTTTTTACAGTTAAGCCATGAAAAAGAAGCAGGTGCAGTATTAGAAGATGAGTCTGCAATCTTGCTCCACTTTGTTCATGGTTTATCAGGGCGTAAATTAAAGCTTGAAGAAGCAGAGCAAGCTTATACTGATACAGAAACTATTTTTTTACCTGCATTAGTTGCTCAATTAGAGAATAAAAAAGAAAATTTTAAACTATATAAAGTGATGGTTGCCTATTTTTGGGCGCAGTCACGTTTTGGAACGTACAGGCTGAATCTTCACAAGGAAGTTGAAAAATCAGTATACCCTGAAAAATTTATCGCACTTTTTCATGCAGTGGAAACTTTGCGTCTTGAACATTGCCTCGCGCGTGAGTTACCGGGCTTGCATCGGCAATTATGTGAAATAAAATTACAATTAAACGATTCTATTTTAGATGCGCAATGGCAATCAATTAGTGACCAGCTTAATGATGAATTTTGCACCGTCAATGATTCCTTAAATATTGTTCAAGAACATCTAACACAACTTGAACCCTTTACGCCTTATTCTTATCAAGGGTTATTGCAGCCAGAAATAACAGCCAACATTATGCAGGCTCGTATAGATAAAGAAAAAAAACAGCTTAAAAATATTTTACGAAAATTACAAGATGATTTAAACGAAGGAAAAGAACAGGAGCCATTGCAAAAAAATCAGAGTAATGCCAAGTTTGAATTAAAAGATATTAAAGAACAAAGCAGTCAGCAAGATTTTACAATGGAGATCACATTAGACGATCAACCGATTGCTCCACCGGATAATGTAAAGAACTTAATGTCATCTATATTGCAAGATTTAGGTGATATTCCAGATGAATATCTAGTCGCTGCAGGCGACGGTGAATACGATCCTTTCTTTTTTGAAGAAAAAGAAGAAGATCCCGATGACGTTTGGAAAGGAACGTACCATGAAGAAGGGGCTTTCTTATATAATGAATGGGACTTTAAACGACAAAATTATCGCAAAAACTGGTGTGCCGTTCGTGAAAAAGTAGTTAAGCCTATTTACGATGATTTTGTTAATAACACCATGAATAAACACGGGCGGTTAATCAAACATTTACGCAAAACCTTTGAAGCCATGCGTGATGAGAATAAACTATTAAAGCGCCAAATTGACGGTGATGAAGTTGACATTGATGCCTATGTTGAGGCCCTTGCTGATGCACAAGATGGCAGTGAAATGACCGATCACCTCTATATGCAAATGCAACGTCATGAACGTAATATTGCGGTTTGTTTTATGGTGGATATGAGTGGTTCCACTAAGGGCTGGATAAACGATGCAGAACGTGAAGCATTAGTTTTACTGTGTGAATCACTGGAAAGTTTGGGTGACCGTTATGCTATCTATGGTTTTTCGGGGATGGCTCGTAAGCGTTGTGAAATTTATACGATTAAAGAGTTTACCGATAGCTATGACGAAGAAGTTAAGGCACGTATCAGCGGTATCGAACCTAAAGATTATACCCGCATGGGTTTTGCGATTCGGCATTTAAATAAAAAATTACTCGATGTTGAGGCAAAAACACGTATCCTAATTACAATTTCCGATGGTAAACCTGATGACTATGACAGTTATCGTGGTGAATACGGTATTGAAGATACCCGCCGAGCCTTGGTTGAAACGCGTCGGGAAGGGATCCATCCCTATTGTATTACTATCGATAACGAGGCAAAAGATTATCTACCCCATATGTACGGTGCGGCAGCTTATACGGTGATAGATGAAATTCGCGAATTGCCCTTGAAGGTATCGGATATTTATCGTCGCTTAACGACCTGATAATGATCTTTCATTTTGGATAAGCATATCACTTGATATGCTCAGGCTCTGGCCGTGTATGCCCCGCTGCTTTCATCTCTTCTAAATAATTTTTCCAGTTCTCATCCATGTTTTTACCTAGGTTATACAATGTATCCCATGAATAAATACCGGTGTCGTGGTTATCGTCAAAAAATAACTGGATAGCATAGTTGCCGACTTGATCGATTTTGGTAATATTAACGTCCTGCTTACCAATTTGTAATACGCCCTGACCGGGACCATGGCCTTGGACTTCAGCGGAAGGTGAGTTAACCCGTAAATATTCGGTTGTCATTTTAAAACGTTCGCCATCATCAAAAGCTATTTCCAGAATATGAGAGGCTTGATGTAAATTAATTTCTGTTGGTTTAGGCATGGTATTAATCCTGTAGTTTGGGGTCAGAGTAAAAACTCTTTAAAGTATATAACGGCTTAAGTCTTCGTCTTCAGCCAGGTCTTGTATATTATCGTTGACATACTTGGCAGTAATTTTAACGGTTTCCCCTGCTCTGTCGGAGGCAGTAAAAGAGACTTCCTCGAGTAAACGTTCCAGTATTGTGTGTAACCGACGTGCGCCAATGTTTTCGGTACGTTCGTTTACTTGCCATGCCATTTCAGCCAAACGTTTAACACCTTCGGCAGTGAATATAAGTTGCACATCTTCAGTTTCAAGTAGGGCGCTGTATTGTTCGGTCAGTGAGGCATCGGGTTCGGTTAAAATTTTAACAAAGTCATCCGAGCTTAAGGCGTCAAGCTCAACCCGAATAGGGAAACGGCCTTGTAATTCTGGAATAAGATCAGAAGGTTTGGATAAATGAAACGCACCGGATGCAATAAATAAAATATGATCCGTTTTGATCATGCCGTATTTAGTACTCACGGTAGAGCCCTCAACTAAAGGCAATAAGTCGCGCTGTACACCTTCGCGTGATACATCCGCACCGGATGTATTGCCACTTTTAGCTATTTTATCCATTTCATCAAGAAATACGATACCATTTTGTTCAACGCTAGATAGCGCGGTTTCTTTTATTTCTTCTTCATTTAGAAAATTAGCGGCTTCTTCATCGGTTAAGGTTTTCATGGCCTGTTTAATTGACATCTTACGTGAACGTTTTTTCGTGTTGCCCATATTTTGGAACATGCCTTGCAATTGGCTGGTCATTTCTTCCATGCCAGGGGGTGCCATAATTTCAACGCCGACAGCGGGAGCATTAACTTCAACTTCAATTTGCTTGTCGTCTAAATCCCCTTCACGTAATTTTTTGCGAAATTTTTGTCGGGTTGGATTATTGGTATCTTCTTTGGGTTCTTCATCAATGTCGTCATTTTCGTCCGGGCCAAAGTTATAACTGCGAGCCGAAGGAAGCAATATATCAAGAATGCGTTCTTCAGCAGCATCGGCGGCGCGATCTTGTACCTTTTTCATTGCTTGTTCGCGTGTTTGTTTAATCGCAATTTCCATTAAGTCACGAATAATGGACTCAACATCACGTCCGACATAACCCACTTCAGTAAATTTTGTGGCTTCTACTTTTAAAAAGGGTGCATCCGATAATTTTGCAAGTCGACGTGCAATTTCTGTTTTACCCACGCCCGTCGGGCCAATCATTAAAATATTTTTAGGGGTAATTTCATTACGCAGTTCTTCATCAACCCGACTACGACGCCAGCGATTTCTTAAGGCAATGGCAACGGCACGTTTAGCCGCAGCCTGACCAACAATATGTTTATCAAGCTCTTCTACAATTTTACGGGGTGTCATTTTAGACATAATGGGTCCAGTTTTTATTTGCTACTAATTGAGGCTGAATTAATCTACGTTCAGTTCTTCAATTAAAATATTATGATTAGTGTATATGCAGATGTCACCTGCAATATTCAAGCTTTTCTCTACAATTTCTTTTGCACAAAGGTCGGTGTTTTCGAGCAAGCCACGCGCAGCCGCTTGTGCAAATGGGCCGCCGGAACCAATGGCAATCAAGCCTTGTTCGGGTTCAATTACATCACCATTACCGCTAATAATCAGTGAGGCATCTTCATTGGCAACGGCCAATAAGGCTTCCAGACGTCGTAAGGTACGATCGGTTCGCCAGTCTTTTGCCATTTCAACGGCGGCACGAACTAATTGGCCTGAATGTTTTTCGAGCTTACTCTCAAAGTATTCAAACAAGGTAAAGGCGTCGGCGGTACCACCGGCAAAACCGGCAATGACTTTATCATGATAAAGGCGGCGCAGTTTTCGTGCATTGCCTTTCATCACGGTATTGCCCAGTGTTACCTGACCATCTGCACCAATGACTACTTGGTTACCTCGGCGTACTGATAAAACCGTCGTTCCGCGATATTGATCCACGAGTAAACTCCTAAAATTTGTGTGTGTTTAGCGGCTAAAAGAGCAGGCTATTGTACACGAAAAAAGCGTCTGTTCGCTTTGTTATCAAGGATGATTCTGTTAATGAGCCCTTAAGAGAGGGTATCTAAACGGTTATGACTTTATTTGGATAGTTTCTGGTTGCGTTTGACCAGACTATTAATAAGCCCATCGACACCACTACTACGTAATTGTGGTGCAAAGCTGCTTTTATAGGTGGTTATCATGCTAATGCCTTCAACGGATACATCGTAAATTTTCCAGCCTTTACGCGTATTGTGCATATGGTAATTAACAGGGACGGCCTTGGTTGAGCCGGGTGGGTTAACAATTGAACGTACGGTTACGTCTTTGTTGTTGTTGTCGCGTAAAGGCAGGAAATGCATAATTTTATGGTTAATTTCATGCGTTAGGGCGTATTCGGCTAAAGCGGAAGAATAAAAGCGAATAAGGAGTTTACGGAATTCTTTAATAAAACGTATTTTTTGTGCGCGGTCGGCATTTCGCCAGTATTTGCCCAATACCCAGCGTGAAGCAGCGATAAAATCCAGTTTTGGAGCAATATGGGCTTTAACCAGTTGTTGGATTATTTGGGGGTTTTGTTTGAGTATTTTCTTTGATTTTTTGAGTGACTCAATCAAGTTATAAGTAATTGATTTTAATACTGCTTCAGGCGCCTTTTCGGTTGAAGCAAATATTGTTGCAGTATTGAACAGCATAAATAGAGCAATAAAGGAGCTGGATAAGAGACTATTTTTATTCATATTTTTGGCTGAGTGCTTTTTCAGTTAAAGTCTTAAGAGTATGATAACAGGCAATGCGTTAAGTTCGAAAAATTATTAGGCAATCTGAATAGAAACATTATCCTGTTACTTAATTAACGCAATTTATTTTGCCATTATTTTAAATTTTAAGGAGCGCCACTTTGGCCAATATCGAAAGCCATTTAGGGAAATATCCCAATATTCGAATGCGACGGTTGCGTCGCGATGATTTTTCTCGTCGTTTAATGCGTGAATCTTACTTAAGTTGTGACGATTTAATTTACCCGATGTTTATATTAGAAGGGACTTCGCAGCGTGAAGCAGTTGCATCGATGCCCGGTGTTGAACGTGTCAGTATTGATGAGTTATTAAAAGAAGCGGCTGAACTGGTTGAGTTGGGCGTGCCGATGGTGGCACTGTTTCCAGTGACACCCGATAATTGCAAATCAGAAGATGCTGCCGAAGCGTATAACCCGCAAGGGCTAGCGCAGCGAGCAGTGCGTGCTTTAAAGGAAGCATTTCCTGATTTAGGTGTGATGACCGATGTGGCGCTTGACCCATTTACCACTCATGGTCAGGATGGCTTAATTGATAGCTCAGGCTATGTGCTGAATGATGAAACGGTTGAGGTGCTAGTTAAGCAGGCCGTCTCACATGCCGAAGCCGGTGCTGATGTGGTGGCACCGTCGGATATGATGGACGGACGTATTGGTGAAATCCGTCAGGCTTTAGAAGACGCCGGTCAGATATATACACGTATTATGGCTTATTCTGCCAAATATGCGTCTAGCTTTTACGGCCCGTTCCGCGATGCGGTGGGTTCCGCTGCCAATTTAGCCGGTGGCAATAAATACAGTTATCAAATGGATCCTGCTAACTCGAATGAAGCACTTTGGGAAGTCGGTTTAGACTTAAACGAAGGCGCGGATATGGTGATGGTCAAACCGGGGTTGCCTTATCTGGATATTGTACATCGCGTTAAACAACAGTATGGCGCACCGACGTTTGTTTATCAGGTGAGTGGTGAATATGCCATGATCATGGCAGCGGCACAAAATGGTTGGCTGGACGAAAAAGCGGTTATCATGGAATCTTTATTGGCGTTTAAACGTGCCGGTGCAGATGGTGTATTAACTTATTTTGCCAAACGGGTTGCAGGTTGGTTGAAAGAATAAGAAAAATATTTTTATCTTTAAATTCGTAATATATTCATCATCAAGATCAAAGCCTTTTAAATCTAAATGCCCCGTCCACTTGTGGTGGACGGGGTTTCCAAAGGGTGCATATCCCGTCGACAACATATAATGGATTATCCATCTGTTCACAAAACCGGTTGTAGTTGTAAGTAGAATGGTTATACTTCGCAAAATAGGTTTGTCATAAAATTGTAACAGTTGATTAGTGGCAACACTTTATTAGCGGAGGAAATCATTTATGCCACCCATCGATATTTCGGCTCTTTTTGGCAGTTCGCCAGTTTCACCCTTGCAAGCACATATGGCAAAAGTTCAAGCCTGTATAGAGGCATTGGGCCCTTTTGTAGAAGCCGCCATTGCTGGCAAATGGAATAAGGCGGAAAAAGCCCAACAAAAAATTACCACACTCGAAAATGAAGCGGATGATTTAAAAAAAGCACTGCGGTTAAATTTACCCACTGGTTTGTTTATGCCGGTATCGCGTCGTGATGTATTGGAAGTGCTTACCATGCAGGATCGTATTGCCAATAAAAGCAAGGATATTGCCGGCCTTATGTTAGGGCGAAAAATTGAATTTCCTGCAGCCATGCACAAAAAATTACTGGAATTTGTAAAACGCTGTACTGATGCATCAGGACAAGCGCAAATTGCAATTAATGAATTAGATGAATTAGTTGCAACAGGTTTTCGTGGTAATGAAATAAAACTAGTTTCATCGATGATTAAAAAACTAAACAAAATTGAAAATGATACAGACAAACTTCAGGTTAGAATAAGAGCCATGTTGTTTAAACAGGAAAAAGATTTACCGCCGGTTGATGTGATGTTTATGTATAAAGTGATTGACTGGATAGGTGAGCTTGCCGATATTGCGCAGCGTGTGGGCAGTCGTCTGGAATTAATGTTAGCAAAATAAAAGTTATAACGACAAAATGTTGTGAGAATAAAGCGTCGTGTAAATAGCGAACTAGTGGGAGATTCGTTATGGATTTTGGAATAATATTTATTGTTTTAGCCTGTGTTTTTGGTTTATTTATGGCGTGGGGTGTGGGTGCTAATGATGTTGCCAACGCGATGGCCACATCGGTAGGTTCAAAAGCCTTAACCATTAAACAGGCGATTATCATCGCTGCTATTTTTGAATTTTTAGGCGCCTATTTAGCCGGTGGCCAGGTAACCGCGACTATTCGTAAAGGGATGATGGACAGCAACTTATTTGTTGATAGCCCCGAACTTTTAATTTATGGGATGCTAGCATCATTACTTGCGGCTGGTATCTGGTTATTGGTGGCAACCCGGGCGGGTTGGCCGGTATCGACAACACATTCTATTGTGGGTGCCATCGTTGGCTTCGCTTCGGTGGGCATTGGTATTGATGCGGTTAACTGGGCTAAGGTCGGCACTATTGCGATGAGCTGGGTTGTGTCGCCTATTCTTGCCGGTGTTGTTGCCTATGCCCTGTTTCGTAGTGTGCAGTGTTTAATTTTTGATGCCGACAAGCCGTTTCAAGCGGCAAAAAAATATGTACCCTATTATATTTTTCTGGTTGGTTTTATTATTGCGTTGGTCACCTTATTTAAGGGTTTAAAACACGTTGGCCTAGAGTTAACTATCTTGGAAGCTTACGGTGTTGCGATTATTATGGGTGTAATTGCGATGTTCGTGGGCAAGTTTTTTATAAATAAACTAAAGTTTGATCCGGATGCCGATCATGACTATCACTTTACCAATGTTGAAAAAGTGTTTGGTGTGTTGATGATGTTCACTGCTTCTGCAATGGCCTTTGCGCATGGTTCAAATGATGTTGCAAATGCAGTTGGGCCATTAGCTGCTGTGGTAAGTATTGTTGAAAGCGGTGGGCAGGTTGCACAAAAATCGGTGATGCCGACATGGATTTTATTGCTAGGCGGGTTTGGTATTGTTGCCGGACTTATTACCTACGGCAAAAAAGTGATTGCGACTGTGGGAACTAATATTACCGAACTCACGCCGAGCCGGGGTTTTGCCGCAACATTAGCCGCCGCGACTACGGTGGTGATCGCATCGGGTACTGGCTTACCCATTTCAACTACGCATACTTTAGTTGGCGCTGTTCTTGGTGTGGGGATGGCACGAGGTATCGCTGCGCTCAATATGAATGTTGTGCGAACTATTTTTATGTCGTGGATTATTACTCTTCCCGCCGGTGCAGTGCTTTCTATTGTGATATTCTTTATGCTTAAAGGTATCTTTTCTTAAGCGATACGCACAGTAAAAAGCTAGAAAACAACTCTCAGGAATAAACGGCATGACCGACATCTTTGATTTTGAGCCGCGTGTTGATGAATACGCGGTGATGGGCAACCCCATTAAGCATAGTAAAAGCCCGCAAATACATTCATTGTTTGCCGCACAAACACAACAATCCATCAATTACACCGCTATTCAAGTTGATGTGGGTGGCTTTAAGCAGGCGGTGGGAAATTTTGCCGCACATAAAGGGAAGGGGTTAAATATTACCGTACCGTTTAAGGAAGAAGCTTGGGCGTTAGTGGATGAGCGCAGTGAACGTGCAGAACGTGCTGGCGCAATTAATACCATTAAATTTTTAGAAAATGGCACACTGTATGGTGATAATACCGATGGTATGGGCTTGGTTAATGATTTAAAAAATAATTATAAGCTAAACCTCAATCAACAACGTGTGTTATTAATGGGGGCCGGTGGCGCGGCGCGTGGCGTGTTGGCACCTTTATTAAATGAAAAACCTACCACCCTTGTTGTGGTTAATCGGACTCAAAGCAAGGCAAAAGAACTCGCTGATCATTTTTCTGATTTGGGTAGTATAAAGGGCTGTGGTTATGACAACTTGGTTGGTCAACAGTTTGACATTATTATTAATGCAACGGCAGCGAGCTTGCATGGCAAACTACCGCCTTTGCCTGAGCAGTTAGTGACAACGACAGGTTGCTGTTATGACATGATGTATGGTCGGCAAACACCGTTTATGCAGTGGGCTGAACAGCAAGGTGTGCAAACAATCGCTGATGGATTAGGAATGTTAGTTGAACAAGCGGCCGAATCCTTTTATGTTTGGCGAAATGTTAGACCCGATACTGCGATGGTACTTGATGTGTTGAGAAAGGAACTGCTTGGTTAATCAAATTATTTTTTTATTTGTATCCCCCAACGTTTATTTTCCTGCTCTTGAACAAAATTTAAAAATGTTATCCCACGTTCTTTGCACCATGCTTTTACGTCATCTCCATAGGGTGGATAGCTGATTAATAAATCAATTTCTGTATTAGCTTGAATTGTTTCAACAGCCTTGTTAATCGCAAGTAAATAACCGAGACAGGTTTGTCCTTGCACATCAACGATGGCTTTATTATTTTTATATTCGATACTGTTGGCTCGTATCCCCGTTGGAGAAGATTTTTTAAATAACTGAGATAAAAACATAATCGTGTTTAATTTAAGGCAGCACTTTAGCAATATCTTTGGCGGCAAAATGAATCATGCTTTCAAATGTTACGGGTGCTTCGCTTGTTGTATCATAAGCATAGGTTAATTCCTGCGCAGCTTCCCATACAATGATGCCTTTGTTGGCATCCCATATCTGCACAAATAGACGCAGGTTGGCACTTTCGGTGTCATAAATATTAAGCCCGAGTATACTCCATCGGCCTTGTGCTTTGGACTTAAAATAACTGAGTTTAAGTTGGCAGATGTAGCGGCTATTGGTGAGTTTGCCAAGTTTTTTTAAGGTTGCCTTATCAAAAATTCCGGTTTCACGATAACCATCGTACATCTTTTTGTAATCATCTTCCATGTTGGCCAGACTAATCATACCTAATGTTTTTGATAAATCTAAAATTCGTAATTCAGGCCGATCTTTTTTTAATGCATGGCTAAAGGTGAGAGCAAGGTATTGTTTATCCTGTTCCATACCGGTAATGGTGGTAGGAGTAATAAAGACCAGACCTTGTTGCCGTAGGGAATTTTTTTCTAATAAATGTACATTGTGTTCGATATTTGAACGGAATTGGGTGGAACAGCCAACAATAATTAAACCCAAAAAGATTAACAGAAGGTTTTTAATAAATTGTAATCTAATAAACGACATAGGCTGTCCTAAAAAGATTTAATAATCGAATAGTTGTGTTTATTATGTTTTGTTAATGGGTTGCTGGTACAGTATTTAGCTTGCTGAAAATCAATAAAACGATACAGTTTATGTTCGTCTCGCCCGATAGGAATACCTAAGCGTGTGGTTTGAATAATTTTTTCAGGTTGGTAAGCAATATCATCAATATAAAATTCATCTGGATCAAAAGCCTGTTGATCCCAACGTGTTACTTTTAAATGCAGCGCACGGCACAACAAGGTTTGGCCGGCACATAATTTATTGATCGATCGTGGCTGACCATTATTTTGTGGATTAAGTTGCTGCATAAGCTTGAACCCCTTCTTTGATGTTAGTTTATCGGCGAATGGGACGCAAGACTTTAACAAAACAGCATTACCATCACCTTTAACACTGATATTGCAGGAATCATGGCCTCTGGCATAGTACATATAAAGGGTGCCGGGCGGCATAAACATCGCCATTCTTTTATTAGTTTTTCCTAATGAAGAATGACTACCTTTTTCGCTTAAGTAATAAGCTTCGGTTTCGATAATTTTAGCCGCCAGCCAATGATTTTTGTACTTGCGACGGATAACTTTACCTAGTAACGCTTTTGCTACCTGGCAGGCATCCTTATCGTAAAATTTATTTGCTAAAATCATTTATTAATTTGTGTTGAATATTATAAATAACACACTATTTCTTTTCTGTTACTCGTATACAATTTCTGCCATCTTTTTTAGCAACATACAGTGCTTTGTCTGCTGATTCAATAATTTCACTCGCAGAATCAGATGCTAGGTAATCAGTAATCCCGCAACTGAAGGTAACATTAAATTTATGGTTGAAGTGAACAAATTCAATTCTGGAGAAATTATCGAGTATTTTCTGGATCACTGATTTTGCCACAGTGGCGTCAATACCGGGTAAGATAGCCACAAATTCCTCACCACCATAACGGCCTACGCTATCGGTAATACGTAAGCTTTGTTTTAAAAAACGTGCTAGATTCTTAATAACCATATCACCCATATGGTGGCCATAGGTATCATTTGCTTTTTTAAAGTAGTCAATGTCAATCATGGCGTAACTTAGATTGCTGTTTTTTCTTTTTGCGCGTGCAATTTCTGTGTCTAAACTTGCAATAATGCTAGTGTGGTTAAGTAACCCGGTTAAGCTATCGTTGTGCATGTAGGCACTGAGTTGGTGGTAACGTGCTAATTTATTTTTAATAACGCCGATCAAATGTTTTACATTAACGGGTTTTGTTAAAAATTCGTCTGCCCCCACTTCAAGGGTTTCTAATTGTTTTTGTGCATTGGTTTCTGCGGACAAAAAGATAATGGGCGTACTAATATAATTTTTCTGTTGTCGAATAACGGCTGCAAGTTCAAGGCCACTACATTTTGGCATGTGCAAGTCGAGCAGGATAAGCTCGGGTTTAAAGTCGATGAGTTCATCCATCACCATAAAAGGATCGGTAACAACTTTTGTTTGTATACCCACATTTTCAAGAGAAAGAGCATAAAATTGTGAAGTAGAAATAGAATCATCCACAATAAGTACTTTAGACGAGGTGATAACCTGTTTTTCTGACAGGCTATCAATGATGTCAATGATAGGTGAAAAATCCACAGGCTTGGTGAAATAATAGTCCACTCCCATTCGCACTGCTTCTAAACGTTCATTAAAATAACCGGTGCTAGCTAAATGTATTATTTTGAAATAGTATTTTTTTTTGAAGGCTGTTAATATTTTTTTTGTTTGTGTGTTAAACAGCGTTGAGTCAATAATAACAACATCAGGTGCATTATCTTGAATGGCACATTTCAAGTCTTCGAGGCTAGAAAAATTTCGCACGTTATAACGATAGGTTTTAAACTTGGACGTCAATTCATTAACGACTAAGCGGTTTTTTTCCTGAATATAGACAACCAATGGTTCATCTTGTTCTTTTTTCTGTTTGTCAGGTTTTAATTCTTTAGTGGCTATTTCTTTTATTGTTATCTGTTGTTGGTTTTCCTTTGAAATTAATT
>VAPK010135837.1_pt1 | contig 24448 bp, 23 predicted proteins | sample 3395031 | NCBI WGS metagenome assembly VAPK01 (sample SAMN08290443, study PRJNA428436) | hydrothermal vent metagenome | isolation source: Deep-sea hydrothermal vent chimney 1 | place: Pacific Ocean: Juan De Fuca Ridge
TCACGGTAATAGTTATTGCTTCTTATTTTGCCTTTGCAACCAGCAATAGACTGCCGCTGTTGCCTTCTGTAACGGGCTTCATTGTCCCCAAATGCTGCTCTGAACCCGACGGCTTCATGACTCGCTCTAATCTCATCTAAAGACACGGTTGGCGTGCCTATTTTCCTTGCCCAATGAAACAGTTCCCGGTTCATCGTCCAATTAGCACTTAAAGGCACTTGTTGTTGATTCGGCAAAAAAAGCATGGCATCAACCGTGGGCTCATAAGTATACTCATCACCAAAGCCTAATGTAATAACCGTGCCATCATCAAGCGTGAACCTAGCGGAAGATCCGCCAATATAGTCATCACGCGTTATTTGATAAAAATCATAAAAGAAAGATTCATTCTCAGGGATTTGTTTGACGTCTGCTTTTTTAAAGATATCGACCAAGTCTTGAATCAGGGTCTTGTCTTCTGTAATAAAAGAACAAGAAGGCATCGGCCATGCTATTACACGTGCAGATTTCGCTTGGCTGAGTTTGTGGTAGAGCTGGTCGAAGTCTATAACTTGTGCTTGCACACTAGGCGCAATGAGTAGTAATGCAATAAACCATTGTTTAAATAGCTGCTTCATTAATAACTTTTCTTATTTTTGTATGAAGATAATTGTATTCAGTAGAGAATCACTTGTCAATTATAGAGCGCGCTGTTTTACATTTCACATCTAAATGAATAGCTTAATAAACGCTAATTTCTTCCTAGCATAGAATCTAAATCACCACGAATATCTAACGCGCGTAAGTCATCAAACCCACCGATATATTGGTCACCAATATAAATTTGCGGGACAGTACGGCGCCCCGTTTTCTCCATCATTTCAGCCAGCAATCCTGGCTGCGAATCTATACGAATCTTTTTGATTTCCGCCACACCCTTGCTCATAAGCAGACGCTCAGCATTGATGCAGAAAGGGCATGTCCCAGTGGTATACATTACAACATTCGTCATGATTTTAAGCCTTTACTAACGGCATCTTTGCCTCTGTCCAACGATCCAAACCGCCTTGTAAATTATGTAACTGTACAAATTCTTGCTCACGTAAAGTCTGGCATGCAGGTTTACTACGCATACCACGCTGACAATGGACTAACACTGGTTTGTTTTTAAATTTTGCTATCTCTTTAATTCGACCCGCCAATTCAGCTTGTGGAATATGCTTAGCGCCTTGAATATGCCCACTCACAAATTCCGCTTCATCGCGCACATCTAAAATAAGCACTTTAGACCGATTCATTAATAAAACCGCCTCAGCAGGCGTAACACTAGGTACGCCACTCGCATTACGACCAAAAAGCATTGGCCACAGCAAAGCCACGGCAGAACCAAACGCCAAGCCTATGTATATTGCATTATCTTTAATAAAATCCAAAACTATTCCTTATCATTTTCAAACTATTAAATGATGCCGATTACGCAAAATTCAATACCGACATTAAGTTTTTACATACTTTTTTTACGCACGGCTATTATAATGGATGTATTCAATTCAATAACAATTTATAAAATGACTACTACACCAGTAATTTTACTTATTTTAGATGGCTTTGGTGACCGGGAAGAGGCTAAGGACAACGCTATTGCACTTGCCAAAACACCCAACTTAGATGCCCTAAAAAAAGAGTATGTGCATACAAAAATCAATGCTTCTGAACATTATGTGGGTTTACCCGATGGCCAAATGGGCAATTCCGAAGTTGGTCACCTTAACATTGGTGCAGGGCGTGTTGTCTTTCAAGATTTTGTACGCATTAATAACAGTATAAGTTCAGGCGATTTCTTTAAAGATGCTGCGCTCATACAAGCCTTACAACAATTAAAAGCTAAAGATAAAGCGCTACATATATTCGGCCTTTTATCTGATGGTGGCATACATAGCCATCAAAACCATATTCATGCCATGCTCGTAATGGCCAAAGAACAAGGACTTAAAAAAGTGTATGTACATGCCTTTTTAGATGGTCGCGACACGCCACCTATCAGTGCAGGCCCGTATATAGAAGCACTCGAAAACAAACTAAAAACGCTTAATGTAGGCAAAATAGCCAGCATCAGCGGCCGTTTTTATGGCATGGATAGAGATAAACGTTGGGAGCGTATTGCACCAGCTTATGAAATGATTACCGAAGGTCTAGGTGTTTTTACGGAGGCAACAGCCAAAGAAGCACTAGAAAAAGCTTACGTGCGTGATGAAAATGATGAATTTGTACAATGTACCGTTATACGCAAACCTAACGAAACACCATTACGCTTAGAAGATGGCGATACTGTTGTTTTCATGAACTTCCGCAGTGACCGCGCTAGACAAATAACTGACGCATTACTCAATAAAGACTTTAATGAGTTTGAGCGCAAACGCGTCGTGCAACTATCCAATTACTTTACATTAACGCAGTATGATAAAAATCAAACAAAAGCAACGCCGATCTTTGCTCAAAATGCCATCCACAATACGTTTGGCGAACACTTAGAAAGCCTATCCTTGACACAACTACGTATAGCCGAAACAGAAAAGTATCCCCATGTCACTTTCTTTTTCAATGGCGGCGAAGAAAAAGTTTTTAATGGGGAAGATCGTATTTTAGTTCCTTCTCCCAAAGTCGCCACTTATGACTTACAACCAGAGATGAGCGCGCATGAACTCACGGATAAGCTAGTTGAAGCAATAAAAAGCAAAAAATACAATGCCATTATTTGCAATTATGCCAACTGCGATATGGTTGGTCACTCTGGCGTTTTAGAAGCCGCTATTATTGCAGTTGAAACATTAGATACCTGTATTGGCCGCGTTGTAAGCGCAATGAAAAGCATTGGTGGTGAAGTTATTATTACGGCTGATCACGGTAATGCAGAGACCATGCAAGACTATAAAAATAACCAACCGCATACCCAGCATACAACCAACTTGGTGCCTATAATATACGTAGGCCGAAAAGCAACGCTTGCTGACAACGGCGCACTTTCTGACCTTGCTCCTACACTGCTAACCATGATGGGTGTGCCTCAGCCAGTAGAAATGACGGGTAAAAATTTGATTCAATTTAAAAACTAATGCCAACATTTAATTAATGCGCAAATTTGTACTTCCCTGTTTTTTTGTTTTATTTGCACTAATGTTAAGTGTCAATAGCAGCTTTGCCGACAAAAAAACGACCTCTGCAAAAAAAGATTTAAGTGGTATAAAACAAAAAATAAAATCCATTAAAAAAGAACTGAGCCAGACAAAAGCAAAACACAGTGATGTAGCCGACGCACTAAAAGACTCAGAAGTCGCCATTAGTAAAGCCAACAAAAAACTACGCGAAATCAAACAAAAACAAAAACAAAATAAATCAACACTCTCCGCGCTTAACAAGCGTGCGCTAAGCATGAATAGCAAGTTAGCTGAACAACAAAAGCTATTAGGCAACATGCTTTATCAACAATATGCGCAAGGCAACCAAAGCTATGCGCAGCTTATTTTACAAAATAAAAATCCTAATCAAATTGCACGCGATATTAAATATCAATCCTATATCGCCAAAGCACACACAAAACTGATTACTGACATGCAAGCAGGACTTGAAGAGCTGAAAACGTTAAACCTAAAAACGACAGCAGCATTAAAAAAAGTGGCTAGCTTAGAATCCAAGCAAAAAACTGAACGCAAAGCACTTACTAAGCAAAAGCTAAAAAAAGCAACTGTTCTCAAAAAACTATCAAATAAAATTGCCGGACAACGCGGTGAAATTAAAAAACTTAAGCGAGATGAAAAACGTCTTTCTAATCTTGTTAAAAAACTAGCCAAAATTAGTAAAAAACGCACTAAAAAAACAAGCAAGAAAAGAAAATCTAAAGTCATTGCTAAAAATAAGGCAACGCCTGATAACCGTTATGCGGGCAAAAAATTCTCCTCTCTTAAAGGAAAACTAAAATTGCCAGTACGTGGCGAAGTGATGAACCGCTATGGTAAAGCGCGCCCAGATAGCGGTGTTTTATGGAAAGGCTTGTTTATCCGTGCAAAAGAAGGTGCAGACGTAAAATCAGTTGCTAGCGGCCGTGTTGTATTTGCTGAATGGATGCGAGGGTTTGGCAACTTAATTATCGTTGATCATGGTCGCGGCTATATGAGCCTGTATGGAAACAACCAATCGGTACTGAAAGATGTAGGGCAAGTGGTCAAAGGTGGCGATACGATTGCCTCAGTAGGCAATAGCGGAGGTAATGCTAGCCATGGTGTATATTATGAATTACGCCGAAAAAGCATTCCTTTTGATCCGCTTAAGTGGAGTAAAGTTCGTTAATAATCAACACTTCAAGTAATATCAGACTGCCTACGCCCTTTACCCTTTCTTTTATTTCCTTTGCCCTCTAATTGAGAGGCTAGTTCATCACTTCTTCTATCACTTCTTCTGCGATCTTTAAAATGAACAAACTCACACTGACACGTATCATTGTCACACTTTTTAACTGGTAATGCTGGCGCTTCATCCAACAACATCTGCATTGCTTCATACTGCTTCACCGCTTTACATGAAGACCAACCCGGTTCAATAACAACACATCGGTATTTTGCATCTGCATCATCTGCTGCCACTTCGCTTGCTGCGGTCCTGCTATGTGTTATCGATAATTTAGAGCTTCCTTGATTCTTATACCGAAACCAAATAAAGGAGATAAATAAAATAAAACCCAGCAATATAAATATATTCGTGTTCATTAAATAATATCCTCTATGATTTGGCGCTTGTCTCTAAATATAACACTCATTATAAAAGTTAACATACGCTATTACTTGAACAATAAAAAAGCACACTTAAAAAGTGTGCTTTTTAAACCACCAATTAACTACTATGGGCGTGTTTCACCTGGAACAAGCTCATCAGCAGTTGGCACGTAGCCACCTGGCTCATCAGATGCCATGTCTTCCACAGCATCAGTAGCACTTTCAGCCATGTCTTCCATAGCGTCAGTAGTACTTTCAGCCATATCTTCCACAGCGTCTGCAGCACCTTCAGCCATGTCTTCAATAGCAGGCATTTCATCAATTGCGCCTTTTTCACCACAAGCACTCAAAAAGAACCCAGCTAATAACGCAAGAACCAAAAATCTATATGTAACTTTCATAAAACATCCTCTCCTTAGACTAAAATCAATACAGCTTGTAAACAATAGCAAAACTATTCAAGGTTTACAATCAATTACCATTCAAAGTTATCAAAAATTAACACTTTGTTGGAAATTTGCAGCAATTAAGCGCCCCTTTGCATAAGCCCTCACTTCATATGGGCTGTTTTTATAGCCTTTTCGGCATGACCATAGATAGTGTAGAAAAGTCATACCATGTAAAAATTGAGAGACGTGTTCTAGCTCATGACCAAGAAGTTTCACGCCACTTAACGTGTTTGCCTGATAGACCCCTGCCCGGAAATAGATACGGAAACTTAGTACGACCGCACACATATCTTCTCGTAGCCAAAAGGGTACTTGACCTTCAAAAATACGAGTCTGCATTATCACAATATTAGCGAAATATGGCTTGAAAATTTGTTGCTCTTGACTTGTCAGTGGGCGGCCCTGTTGTAACATTGCCACGTTAGAATTACTCGCCTATTAAGTGCATCATAATACGGCGCGTTGCTGACATATATCTATGTTCGAACAAGAAAATACCTTGCCATTGCCCTAATGCCACCTTTCCTTCTACAACTGGAATAGATAAGCTGGTTTGCGTAAGTGCAGTCCGCACATGTGCCGGCATGTCATCTGGCCCTTCAACCGTATGGATAAATAAAGCATCGCCATCAGGAACTAGACGATTAAAAAATGCCTCCATATCCACCAAAACATCTCTATCGTAATTTTCATTAATTAATAAACTGGCCGAGGTGTGCTGAATATACAAAGTAAGTAACCCTGTTGATATCGCTTGCTGATTAGCCCAATTCATTACTTGAGCAGTAATGTCGTACAGCTTGCGGCCTTGCGCACTAACACTAATGGTATGCGTTGATTGTTGCATTGCTACTCACCTTAAAAATACACCCGTCGATTATAACAAGCCTCATAACGCATAATTGTTAAAACTTAACAATCCAAACTGAGTATAAATACTTTTAAACAGATATGCCTAGTTGCATGTCAGGTTTTTGAATTAATTGTCAATATTTTGCCACCGACTTACCGTTTAACTTCTTCACCCCATCTTTTGACAAACGCTACGCAACAACAAACAGATATGCCAATTATCACCTTAAGTTATTGTAAAACAAGGTACTTTTAACACTAAATCATTTATTTAAATAGGCTAAACCCACATCCTTAATCGTAACTGGCTCAAATATTGCTTAATTCTTAGTATGGTGTTTTAAATAGCATTGTTTGAATAAAGCTGTTTAAGCATATTTTTGCGACATTCAATATCGAATGTCTTAAATATTTTAAAAGAGAGAACTTACAATGAATAAACTTTTAGCCGCCTTAATCGCTTCAGGTGCTTTACTAGCAACAGCAATTCCTGCAGCTAATGCTGCAACAACAACCAATGATTTTGATGTATCAGTTACGTTAAGCTCACAATGTGAAGCAACTAACGACGCCACAACTACAGTTGACTTTGGCACCTATGCAGCATTCCAACCCGGTGCAGCAACTGGTACTCCAGTAAACTTAACATTTGATTGCACACGTGGCTTTTCACCATCTTCTGTTGCATTTGATACCGTAAATGGTAATGCTGCAGGTGTAGGCGTATTACAAGGCTTGCAATACACATTATCAGCTGGCGCACCAACGACCGTTGCTGGTACTGCGGCAACTACAGCTACAATTGGTACTGCTGATGTAAAAACGTATAACATCACAGGCAATATGCCAGCTGGTCAGGCAGGTACAGGTGCTGGCGGCCCTTCATCACATACGCGTACTTTAATTGTTACGTTCTAATTCATTGTAATCTGCTATATTTAGCATATGACAATGACCACATGCTGCCGCCAATTATTCACTAGCGCCATAATGCCTAGCGTAATACTGGCGGCATGTATGTTTTATGCCAACAACACTTTAGCAGCGCAAACTAAAAATGCATTTACGGTAGCTGTTCAAACCATCGGCTCTGGCAGCCCTAAAAACCCAGTATCAGATTCAGCATTTTGTCGTAGCAACACGTTGCGCGGTAGCTTTGGTGCAACCGTTACTGTGGTATGCAAAACAGGTACAGTAGTTGACATAGAAGCCCTTGGCAATGGCGCACCTTGGAAACCCACCCACGGTGGTGCTTATCGATTTATTACACGATTCGCTGTTGCAGGTGACTATCGCGACACCATCAGTTCTAGAGGTGTTGGCACGGTTACTAGCTGGCGTACCGTTAATTTACACGACAGAGATTACCTAGAACTATTAATTGGCTGGTAATTTAATTTGATTAGCAATTTTTAAAGTTTTAAGTAAAGTTTAAATTGCTATAATCGTATACACTATTTTATTCACTATCGTTACTACCTAAACTATTATGAAAAATTCTATATTTTCAATCCGCTATTTTTTAATCCTGCTTAGTACGTTCGCGCTATTAAGCACTTACGCTACATCAGCTTCAGCGGGCTTGTTTTCAGTTTCACCCGTGCGCATTTATATGACGCCTAAAGACCGCGCCGTAGCAGTGACGATTACCAATAATAGTGAAGAAGCGCTAGTGATGCAGGCAGACATTTACACTTGGAAACAAGGGCCTAATGGTGAAGAAGAACTCACATTATCAGAAGATTTATTTTTATCACCGCCCATTATTAAATTAGCTGGCAAGGCTCGCCAAGTAGTCAGGTTAGCAGTATTATCACCTTCAAAATCAAACGACGAACTTACCTATCGTATGATTATCCGTGAAATTCCAGTTGTTAAACCTGCTACTGAGGATAAAGAATTAGAAATTGCATTGGCATTTTCTATGCCTATATTTATCACCCCTAAAACGGCTAAGAACAACCTTATCTGCACTGCTGAGCGCGTAGCACCTGATAGTATTAAAGCTATCTGTGAAAATGATGGTAATGCTTACGTACATCCGCGCGAATTTTCACTAAAAAACAGCAAGGGCGAAGTGATGGCCACTAAAAACTCTGGTGGATACATATTACCTGGCATTAAACGTAGCTTTGACATTAAAGCGGTTGCAAGCAACATTGCTGCTGGCAAAGCCAAACTAAGCGTCACGTTAGACGATACCAGCACAAAAGATTTTGAGGTTAACTTAGCTAATTAATTTTAGTTTAAGTATTTGTTTTGGTTAAGCATGGATTTGAAATTTCTCTAATGCTTGGATTGCTACTGAGTACGGGCAGTACTCACGCAAACGACTCGCCAGCGACAAGCCCTACGCCTAATAAACTGACAGCAACCGAACAAACAAAAGCTGATAAAACGCTGCCGATGGCAGTAACAGTGAACGGTGCTAAAAGTGGCACCTGGCTATTTATCGAACGTGCTGGTGCTTTATACGTACAACGTGATGCCCTTGAAGAATGGCGTATTATTCTGGATGCAGACACAAAGCCCATTGAGTTTAGAGGTCAAAAATTCTGGCCTTTGGATGCGGTGCCTGGTTATAAAGAAAAAATTAATTTTGCCAATCAATCAGTCGATTTATTATTTTCACCAAAATCATTTACCGCAATACGATTAGCCAACGAAGTTTCAAAACAACTCGTTATTAGCCCAACCTTACCTAGTGTTTTTTTTAATTATGATTTAAGTTATTCCACATCATACTTAAGAGCAGCACCCAGAACAGAAGATTTAAGCGCATTAACAGAATTAGGGTTTTCTAGTAATTTGGGGGTGTTAACTAGCAGCGCAACGGGACGCAATTTAACGCGCAGTAAAACATTAGGCGCAGAGACCGAATGGGTGCGGCTAGAAACGACATTCACCAAAGATCTACCAGAATCTAACCGCACTTTACGCCTGGGTGATGCTGCTACACGGACCGGCATGCTAGGACGTAATGTCTATTACGGCGGTGTGCAATTTGGCACTAATTTCTCCCTCACCCCGGGCTATGTCACACAACCAATACCCGTGCTCAATGGCCTGTCTGCCGCCCCATCTACTGTTGAGTTATACATTGATGATGTATTGCGACAAGTTTCAGAAGTGCCGACTGGACCTTTTGCCATCGACAACTCAAGCATACTCACAGGCAGCGGTGATGCGCGTATTGTTGTACGTGATTTATTGGGACGTGAAACGGTCATCGAACAATCATTTTTTACCAATAGCCAACTGCTGGCAGAAGGCCTTAATGACTGGAGTATAGAAGCCGGCAGTATACGCCGAAATTTAGGCGTTTCTAATGCTAGATATGGCCCAGAATTTATCAGCGGCTTATGGCGAAGAGGGTTGACAAATAGCCTAACCTTAGAGGGCCGAACTGCTATCACTTCACAGTTAAAATTGATGCAATTAGGCTTTACAACTGCACTGCCATTACGCCTACTGGGGCGCGCAGCCATCACAGGTGCGCATCAAAAGAAATTGGGTAATGGCTCACAATGGTTGTTGGGGTTAGATTACCAAGACTTACATTTAGGCGCGGCTATTGAAGCACAAGGTGCAACAGATGACTTTCGTGAGCTAGGGCAGGAATTTGAAAATAAACCGATTAAAAAGCAACTCGCTGCCAACATTAGCTACTCTAGCGAAAAAATAGGCTCTTTTGGTATTGGTTTCGCAAGCATTGATCAATTTGACAACCCACGTGTGACGACGATATCAGGCAATTATTCTATTCAAATAGGGAAAAACAGTAGCTTGAGTTTAACTGGTAGCGAGGTTAAAACGGAAGGTACGACCAGCCGCGCTGTAGGTTTAAGTCTAGTCATACCGCTCGACAACAACATTGTAGCGAGTGCTTACGCAAATAGTGCCGGCACAAGGAATGACCTATACGCTACGCTATCTAAAAGCCCTAACCAAGATAGTAACCTAGGTTGGCGTCTACTTGCTGGACAGCTGCAAGATCACGGACGTGAAGAAGCAGGTGTTTTTTACCATGGACGTTACGGCACATTAACCGGTGATGTCAGTAACACCCGTAACCAAACAGCAGTACGCTTAGGTGTTAATGGCGGCATTATTGCAGCAGATGGAAATGTATTTGTTACGCAGCGTGTTAACGATAGTTTTGCGTTAGTCGAGGTAAAAGATTATGCCGATATTGGCGTAGGGATTGGTAATAATGTGCAAACAAGAACCAACAAGAAGGGTGTTGCGCTGGTTCCTAAGCTGTCTGCCTATCAAAGCAACTCCGTGAGACTGCAAGCAAATGATTTACCAGTCAGCGCAGAACTTAACTCTATTGAAAATGATGTTGTGCCCGCCTGGCGTAGCGGTGTTAAGGTGATATTTCCTGTCCGTAGTGGTCGTGGCGCATTGTTAAAAATTAATTTCGATGATGGCAAGCCAGCGCCTATAGGCGCCATCACGCAAATTGAAAATGATGAACAAGAATTTTATGTTGGCCGCCGTGGCCAAAGTTTTATCACAGGCTTAGAAACTAAAAACCACGTGATCTTGAATTGGAAAGCACAACAATGCAAAATAAAAGTAACCCTCCCACCAGCACAAGATGACGAAATTCCACGTCTAGGGCCACTGTTATGTAAAGGCGTTAAAAGATGAAACTAACTATATTACGAATACTTAACCTAATCGTTATGCTGATAGTCAGCGCTAATGTTGAAGCGGCTATTAGCTGTACTAGACCAACTTCAACGGGGTTTTCGACGGCCTTTGCTACCGGTGGTGTTTTTCCAAATGTAACACAAGGCACAGTTTCATTTAGCTGTACGCGCGGTAATGCTGGTGATGCGACCAGTGTATTGCTGCGAGCAAATAATGGTAGAAATAGATCAGGTAATCAAAACCGGGCTAGAAGAGGCGGGAACTTTATTAACTACGAACTATATAAAAACAGCGGATGTTCTAGCGTATGGTCTAGAGGCAACGTAACAGCTAACATGATTGTGGTTCCGCTCAATACGACTGTTGGTATTGCACAACCACAAACCATTAACTTTTGGGGCTGCGTATTAGCTGACCCAGGCGTACCAGCCGGCACCTACACTGATAGAGTTACTGTAAGAGTCCGTAACAACACAAACACAGGAAATCTGTCCAGAGGTCGTAGAATAAATGTAAGCATTACCAATAATGCCAGTTGTGCTGTCACCAGCATTGGCAATGTCTCTTTTGGCACTTATATCGCTTTAAGAACTACACCTTTAGTTGCACCCACTGCCAACATTGTTATGAATTGCACGACTGATTTACCTTACACCATGACATTAGATGCAACTAGCGGCGTTATTGCAGGCTTAAACTATACGCTGACCATTAACGCCCTTACGCCACCTGTGAGCGTTACAGGGGCTGGCGCAGGGCAAACACATACGTTAACTGGCACCATGCCTGCCAACCAAGCAGGTGATTGTGCAATAGGCACATGCGCAAACAGCCAAACAAGAACATTAACAATCACTTATTAAGATATATTACCAACCATATGGGTAGCCATAACGCAAACCCAAACCGTAGCGCGAGCCATGCCCATAACGATGTCCATGCCCATAAAACAGACCGAATCTTGAGCCCCAATATGGATCATAGTATCGATGACGTGAAAGTATACGCTCACGTCTTAACTGCATCATAGCTTCAACCTTTTCTTTCTCACGCCTATTAATTTCATCTGCAATAGCATTTTGCTTGGCTAATTCATTGCTCTGCTGTATGTGTTCTAACACCTTGGTATCCACCCCTTGCTTACTTAAATCCAATATTTGAGTAGGCGTAAGCTCATACCGAGACTCACTTTCTATAATTTTCGCAATGATGTCATCTGCAGATTTTCCTTGCTTCGAATCAATCACTATCTCATCTAATGAAACGGTAGCGACTGCCGGCGGCAGCAGCTTGGCGAGCTCTTCCGGCGTAATCCGTTCTACTTGGCCTTGCCTACTCTCGCCTGTGCTAGCACAGCCAGTCAGCACCAAAAGCATCGCTGCTATCGCAAATAAATATTTAATGTTCATGTTAGTCTCACTTTCTCAAAACAGGCGACGCCTGTGTAATACGCTTTTCATATCGATGGCGCTTTAACTGATATAAGCTTAAAACCTTTTTCACATAAGCCTTTGTCTCTTTAAATGGTGGGACGCCTTTATATCTATCAACAGCACCCTCTCCTGCATTATAGGCTGCCACTGCGAGCGTAACGTCTCCTCGATAATAGGATAGCAACCAACGTAAATAAGCCACGCCGCCCTTAATGTTCTGACTGGCGTTATACGCATTTTTAACGTTAAAACGCTCAGCAGTAGCGGGGATAAGCTGCATTAACCCGTGTGCATTCTTATTCGACTTAGCTAATAGCTTAAAGTTTGATTCAGCCGTAATAATCGACAACACTAGCTTTGAATCTACTTCATACCACTTAGCAATCGTATCAACTAAATCAACGACCCAGCGCTTACTTTTTGGCAATTTAGCAATATAACGATCAATGGCCGGCGTACCGTGGTAATCGCCATAATAATGTTCTAATGATCGCTCTGGCGCTACCGCTTCTAATACACACTTTGGCGTGTCTATAGTACGAATCTCAATCGTTTCCAACATTTTTTGCGCTTGATAATGGCCATGCATAGAAGCAATACCAAACAAATTAGCCGCATAGTTTCTGCTAATAGGCACACCTCGCCCAAACGCGTATAACATACCTAAACGGTAAACGCCTTCAGCACTTCCATATCGGGCAGCTTCGCAATACAAGTTTGCCGCTTTCCAAGCAGCTTCAACATCATGCCCATCACCATCTAAAACACTCGCCCGTTCTAGCAAGTCCTTAATAATGGGTGGTTCATTATTAAATATCTCTAATTGGCTTTCAGTAAAAGCATAAGTTTGCATGCAAACTAAACAAGCAAACAAACTTAGAACCCAACTAAAAAACTTTTTTCTCATCGCGCTAGCTTGCGCGTTAAAGACGGTTTTGTAAAAGATTTCCTTATGAAGCTAAGCTTTAGCAAACGTCATTTTCCCTGCCTTAAAATCAACATACACAGTATCTTTAGCCACAAAATTGCCCGCCAATATCTCACGCGCCAATGGATTTTCCAACTCACTTTGTATCGCGCGTTTTAATGGTCTTGCTCCATACACAGGGTCAAATCCCGCACTGGCAATTTCTGCAACGGCTGCATCAGAAATCGTAAATTGCATATCCATTGCATTTAAACGTTCTGCTAAATATTGTAATTGAATATTAGCAATGGTTTTCACATGCGCTTCACCTAATGAATGGAAAACGACCACTTCATCAATTCGGTTGACAAATTCAGGTCTGAAATGACTTTTTACTTCACCCATGACGGCCAATTTAACCACTTGGTGGTCTTGACCAGACATGCCCTGAATCATCTGGCTACCTAAATTACTCGTCATAATAATGACTGTGTTTTTGAAATCCACGGTACGCCCTTGACCATCAGTTAAACGGCCATCATCTAATACTTGCAACAGCACATTAAACACATCAGGGTGTGCTTTTTCTACCTCGTCTAGCAATATCACACTATAAGGTTTACGTCGTACTGCTTCAGTGAGCGTGCCGCCCTCTTCATAGCCTACATAACCTGGCGGCGCACCTATCATGCGTGAGACAGAGTGTTTTTCCATAAACTCACTCATATCAATACGAATTAAGTGATCTTCTGAATCAAACAAAAACCCAGCTAACGCTTTACATAGCTCCGTCTTTCCGACACCAGTAGGCCCTAAGAATAAGAAGCTACCATAAGGCCGATCAGGGTCTCCCAGGCCAGATCGCGAGCGACGGATGGCATCGCTGACCAAGCGAACCGCTTCATCCTGACCCACCACGCGTTCATGTAACTTGGATTCCATTGTGAGCAACTTTTCACGCTCACCTGTCAACATTTTACTCACAGGAATGCCCGTTGCACGACTGACCACCTCTGCAATTTCATCTGAACCGACTTCAGTCCGCAACATTTTATGTTTAATATCACCTTGTTCATGCACTGAAGCCGCCGCTTGTTTAAGCTGCTCCTCTAATGCTGGTAACTGACCATACTGCAACTCAGATACTTTCTGCCATTCGCCTTTACGGGTTGCTTCTTCAATCTCAAATTTTATTTTTTCGACGGCCTCTTTTATATGTGCAGAGCCTTGCACTTGTGCTTTTTCTGCCTTCCAAATTTCTTCTAAATCTGCAAATTCTTTACTAAGTTGATCAATCTCCTCTTCAATAAGACCAAAACGTTTAATCGAACCTTCGTCTTTTTCACGACGCACAGCTTCTCGTTCAATTTTAAGTTGAATTAAACGACGCTCTAACTTATCCATCACCTCGGGCTTGCTGTCGATTTCCATTCTGATGCGACTGGCTGCCTCATCAATCAAATCAATCGCTTTATCAGGTAAAAATCGATCTGTAATATAGCGATGTGACAACTCAGCCGCTGCCACAATCGCTGGGTCCGTAATTTCAACACCGTGATGTAGTTCGTATTTTTCTTGTAAGCCACGCAAAATAGCAATAGTAGCCTCTACTGTAGGCTCAGCAACAAGCACTTTTTGAAACCGACGCTCTAAAGCCGCATCTTTTTCAACATATTTGCGGTATTCGTCTAAAGTCGTCGCGCCAACGCAATGCAATTCACCGCGGGCTAAAGCTGGCTTCAACATGTTGCCAGCATCCATCGCGCCTTCTGCTTTTCCTGCGCCAACCATTGTATGAAGTTCGTCGATAAACACGATAGTTTGACCTTCATCCTGAGATAACTCTTTTAACACTGCTTTTAAGCGCTCTTCAAATTCACCTCGATACTTTGCCCCCGCCAAGAGTAAGGCCATGTCTAATGACAACACCTTTTTACCCTTTAGCGATTCCGGCACTTCTTCATTAACAATACGCTGTGCCAAACCTTCTACAATCGCAGTTTTACCGACGCCAGGTTCCCCAATAAGCACAGGGTTATTTTTGGTACGACGTTGCAACACCTGAATAACACGGCGAATTTCATCATCACGGCCAATCACAGGGTCTAATTTACCCATACGCGCACGCTCAGTTAAATCTAACGTATATTTTTTTAACGCTTCTCGGTTCGCTTCGCCTTCTTGCGAATCCACATTTTCACCACCACGCACCTGAGTAATGGCAGCCTCTAATGCCGCTTTAGTTAGACCGCTCGCTTTTAATAACTTACCAGCCGCACCTTTATCATCAGCTAGTGCCAACAAAAATAATTCACTTGCAATATAGCTATCATTACGTTGTTGTGCGAGCTTGTCTGTCAGGTTAAGCAGCTTATTTAAATCACGCGAAATAGCGACTTCGCCCTCACTTGAAGTTTCCTTCGGTAAATTATCTATCGCCGTTTTTAAGGCCGTCTTTAGGGCCGTTAATTTTGCACCCGCATGTGCAAGTAGAGAGGCTGTGCCACCATCTTCTTGATTGAGCAACACTGACAATAAATGCACTGACTCTATGCTCGGATTGTCATGACCCAAAGCAACACTTTGCGCCTCGGCCAGCGCTTGTTGAAATTTAGTTGTTAGTTTATCAAAACGCATAATCACCTCCATTAAACTCTTAAGTATCCCTACTTAAATGGGGTTAAATACTAAAAAATCAATTGCTTAAATTAATGCTGAGTTTCTATACTGGGCGATGACCAGTTACGCCCATCGTCATCCGATTGGACTTTATACATAACACCTTTAGCCGTTTCCCACTGAATAAAAAGTGTGTCTGCATTCTGTATAAATTGAAGCTTAGTAATATGATCAATCGCTATTTTTTTAGGTACACTAGAAACCCAAGCTTCGCCATCCATGCGTGCGATATATAACCTTTTTGAATCAGCCCAAGCTAAATGCCAGCCCCAACCGACACCTTGTGTTATAGCCAATACCTGATATGGACAAGCTTGGTTTTGTCTGTTGTTGTATGTGACACGCTTAATACCAGACCTAGAAGAAATAGATTCATTATTGGGTAAATCAGTTAGCGCTAAATCTCGCACGCCGCCTACAAACATATGTTGCCAAAAATGGATGGTTTTATTGCTATCTACTTTATAGCTCGCTTGTGCGCACATTAGCAACCCAGTAGCATCCTTGGGTTTTACAAGTTTTTCAGCGGCGTTAACATTAATCACACTAACAAACAGTGCACTAATGCCGATAAATATCATAAAATTAAATAAACGAAAACATAGCAATCGAACCATAAGCAATATTATAGCAACACGATGTGTAATTTCTAGGTAAAATCACACCCGTCTTTAAACAAATAAAGAGAACTTAACAATGGCTGCAGGTAGCTTATTAGCACTATTAGATGACATAGCAACAATTTTAGATGATGTAGCCGTCATGACTAAAATTGCTGCTAAAAAGACAGTTGGCGTACTAGGTGATGACTTAGCGCTTAATGCTGAGCAAGTGTCAGGGGTTAAAGCTGAACGTGAGTTACCTGTCATTTGGGCTGTCGCAAAAGGTTCTTTTATTAATAAACTTATCCTAGTGCCTGCAGCGCTTGCCATTAGCTATTTTATTCCTTGGCTAATTACACCACTATTAATGCTAGGCGGCGCTTTTTTATGTTTTGAAGGGTTTGAAAAAGTTTTCCATAAATTTTTACATAGCAAAGAAACCTTAGCTGCACACGCCAGAGAGTTAGAACATGCGGTCGCCGATAGTAAAGTTGATATGGTCGCAATGGAGAAGGATAAAATTAAAGGTGCTATTCGTACCGACTTTATTCTTTCTGCTGAAATCATTGTGATCGCGCTGGGTACAGTGGCAACTGCAGCATTTATGAAACAGGCAATGGTAGTGTCTATCATTGCCATTGCCATTACAGTAGTTGTTTATGGATTGGTAGCAGGCATCGTTAAACTTGACGATTTAGGATTGCATTTAATGCAGAAACAGGGGGAAGAGTTCTTGCGCCAGCTTCAACGCAAAGTTGGGCAAAAAATACTCGCCTTTGCCCCAATATTAATGCGAATTTTAACCATTGTAGGTACCGCCGCTATGTTTTTAGTAGGTGGAAGCATTATTGGCCATGGCATATCAGCACTACATCACCTTAGTGAGAACCTTGTTGAATTTTCAAAGAATATACCTACAATTGGTGGCATTTTAGCAACAATATCACCGATCTTAGCCAATGCTGCGATTGGGTTAATCGTCGGTGCAATATGTGTAGGCTTGTTTACTTTAATAACGAAAGCATTAAAAAAGGGGTAAGGACGACAGCTTTAAACAATAAAGCATTATGAAATAAAAAATGTGTTATTCGTCATCAGAGAAACGTTGTTCTAAAAATGGGAAAGCCTCATTGTGATAACCTCGCTCTTCCCAAAAGCCTCTTCTATCAATCTCATGCAACTCAATTGCTTTAAGCCATTTTGCACCTTTCCAAGCATAACGCTTTGGCACAACCAACCGCGCTGGTCCACCATGCTCTCTCGTTAATGGCTTTCCTAACACGCTATGAGCGATTAATACATCATCATCTAACAAAGCCTCTATTGGTAAGTTCGTCGCATAGCCATCATAACCATGCATGGTGACATAATTTGCGTTACTCATGGGTGATGCCATATCAAGCACATCACGCACACGCACACCCTGCCAATCCATATCAAGCTGACTCCAGCGCGTCACACAATGAAAGTCAGAAACATCTGTTATTTGATCCAGCGCTTGGAAAGCATGCCAATTTAGTACCAGCTCTTTTTCAACCAAGCCGTAAACCCTTAACTGCCAATCTTCCGATGTAATCTCAGGTTTAATGCCCATATCCAGTACTGGGAAATTTTTTACTTCAGTTTGCCCTGCGGGAATGCGCTCATTCGCGCCAACCTTCCCAGGCGAACTGCCTTTTTTTGCTAGTGCAATTTTTGCCGCAATTAATTTTTTCCAGTCTGGCATTATAAGTTACACCTTTAACCTGAACCTTTCAGTTAGAGCGCTTTTAATTAGCGTTCTGGCTGCTTAAAACTATCCAATAATAAAACACCTACACCTACAACAATAGCACTATCTGCCACATTAAATGCAGGCCAATATAAATCATTTATATGAAACGATAAGAAATCAACGACATAACCTAAAGTAACCCGGTCATACAAATTACCGATTGCCCCGCCTAATATTAAAGCCAAACCAACACTAAACAGCGTTTGCTTATAATGCTTTTTAAGCAGATAAATAATGAAAACACTTGCGCAGGCAGCAACCACTATAAAAAACCATTTCTGCCAGCCACCCGCATCCGCCAATAAACTAAAAGCAGCGCCTTCATTATGGTGACGCACCAGATCAAAAAAAGACGTCATGATGCGCTTATCACCATGTTCAAACGCTTGTTGCACAAGATGCTTCGTATACAAATCCAGCGCAACGATGACGGCACTAATACTCAACCAGCCATGTAAACTTTTAGGCATATTGACGGGGCGCACCTTCACCAAACAAATTACTCTCGCAGCGTTCACAAATCGTTTTATGCTCAGCATGTGCGCCGACATCTGCCCGATAATGCCAGCAACGACTGCATTTTTCATGCTTGCTTGAAAAAACCGATATTTTTTGTTCTGTCTCACTCGGCACTTTAAACACCTTAGCTTCTGATGTAAGCGTAACAAAACGCAAATCATCTTCTAAACTATTTAACGCTTCAAAAACGGCTTCAGGCACATAAAACGCTAGCTCTGCTTGTAACGATGAGCCCACTTGTCCATCGCCTCGCAGCACTTCAATTTCTTTTGCCGCTTCTGCCCGCACAGCACGGATTGTTTCCCATTTAGCTTTCAGCTTTGCGTCATATTCCGCATATTGCACAGGGCTAATCAAATCATCCGCACTCGACCAATCATGCAGCAATACAAAATCTTCTGTTTCTGGATAAAGTGTTTGCCAAATTTCCTCAGCGGTAAAACTTAATACTGGTGCCATCAGGCCAGCTAACACCTGTGTGATTTTTAACAATACCGTTTGCGCAGCACGTCGATCATGTGAATCTTCTGCATTCGTGTACAGTCGGTCTTTAAGAATATCTAAGTAAAACGCACCTAAATCTTCTGCACAGAAATGCTGCAAGGCCTGGCCGACACGATGCAACTCATACGCGCCATATGCAGCATGGCAAGTTGTCGATAAATCATGCAACATACCAAGCGCATAGCGATCAATTTCTAGTAAATCTTCATAGGGAACAGATTGTGTTGCTGCATCAAAATCTGCTACGTTAGCCAATAAAAAGCGTAAAGTATTACGGATTTTACGATAGCTATCAGCCACCCGCTTCAAAATCTCATCTGAAATAGTGAGCTCGCCAGAGTAATCCGTACTGGCCACCCATAAACGCAGAATATCTGCGCCATAAGTATCCATCACTTTTTGTGGTGCAACCACGTTACCTTTGGATTTGCTCATCTTATGGCCTTTGCCATCCACGACAAAGCCATGTGTTAGCAAAGCATCATAGGGGGCACGGCCGTCAACCGCACATCCCGTGAGCAAACTAGACTGGAACCAACCACGATGCTGATCTGAACCTTCCAAATACAAGTCTGCTGGGTAATTTAAATCTTCACGCCGCTTTAATACTGAAACATGCGTGGTACCTGAATCAAACCATACGTCTAAGGTGTCGGTGACTTTTTTATATTGATCTACATTATCGGGTGCATGTTGATTTAAAAATACCGCACCATCGAGTGAAAACCAAGCCTCAACACCTGTTTGCTCAACCAGCAAACAAGCCTCTTCTAACAAGAGAGATGTTTGTGGGTGCAGCTTACCTGTTTCTATATGCACAAACAATGGCATGGGCACACCCCAATTACGTTGGCGTGACACACACCAATCTGGCCGCGTTTTAATCATGCCTTCTAAACGCGCCTTGCCCCAATCAGGAAAAAACGCTGTATTTTCAACTGCGTTATCGGCATGTTCGCGTAATGTTTTACCATTTGCATCTTGCACATTCATGCCCACAAACCACTGATGTGTTGCTAATTGCATTAACTGTGTTTTATGACGCCAACAATGTGGGAAGCTGTGATTTAACCTAGCACTTGCCAGCAATCTACCGCTTTCTTTCATGTTTTCCAAAATAACTCTATTGGCATCTTTTCGATTTAAACCACGAATCGGCGCAAACTCAACCAAATCACTTTCAAAGAATTGACCGTCACCGCCCATGAGTACACGTGGCTTTTCATCTGGATAGTTTGCACGCATGATTAACCAGTCATCATTACCATGGGCTGCTGCGGTATGCACCAAGCCAGTTCCTGCCTCTGTTGTCACATGATCACCGCAAATGATAGGCACCTGGCGATTCTCAAATGGATGCTGCAACAACAAGCCTTGCAAAGCTTCGCCTTTGCATGAAGCCAATACACTTGTATTTTCTTCTTCATAACGACTCAGGGTAACTTCAGACAAGTCATGCGCTAGCACCAACAAACCCTTACTGGTTTGAATTAAGTCATAATCAAATTCTGGGTGCACACTAATGGCTTGGTTGGCAGGCAATGTCCATGGTGTTGTTGTCCAAATCACTGCAAAAGCATCCCTCGCCACTTCCACGCCAAAAACTTTACTTAATGCTGTGCTATCTGCAAACTTAAAGCCCACATCAATCGCGGGTGAATTGACATCTTCATATTCAACCTCAGCCTCAGCTAGTGCAGAGCCGCAATCAACACACCAATGCACAGGCTTACTACCTTGATATAAATAACCATTGCGATGAATGCCACCCAAGGTGCGCATAATATCAGCTTCGGTTTTAAAATCCATTGTCAGGTATGGGTCATCCCACTCGCCCAACACGCCTAAACGAATAAAATCTTTCTTTTGTCTTTCTACCTGCTCTGCTGCAAAAGCGCGGCAAAGTTTTCGAAACTTTGCAGGAGCTATATTTTTGCCATGCGTTTTTTCTACCATCAACTCAATCGGCAAACCATGACAATCCCATCCCGGAATATATGGCGCATCAAAACCTGACATGGTTTTATATTTAACAATAATATCTTTTAAGATTTTATTAACCGCATGACCAATATGAATATCACCATTTGCGTAAGGCGGGCCATCATGCAAAATAAATTTCTTAGCCCCTTTACGCGCTGTACGTATTTTTTGATATAGTTTTTTATCTTGCCAATTTTTTAACCAAGCGGGTTCACGCTTAGACAAATTACCGCGCATGGGGAAAGGCGTATCTGGCAGGTTAAGTTTATATTGTTCGTTATTGCTATCGCTCATACTATTATTTCAATCCATTATCACTCATGTGTTTCAAAAAAACTTTTTGCGCTTTGCACATCCTGTCCAATTTGCGCTTTAAGTGCATCTAAACTTTCAAACTTCATTTCATCGCGAACTTTATGGAAAAACTGTACCTGTACATGCTGACCATACAAGTCTCCATCAAAATCAAATACATATACCTCTAGCATTAATTTGGGAACCCCTGCAATGGTCGGCCGCACACCTAAATTCGCAACACCATTTAAAGCGTCCAATTTTACCGCATAAACACCTGTTAATGCAGGCCGTTCGTGACGCATATGTACATTGGCTGTTGGGTAGCCTAATTGCCTACCACGCTTAGCACCATGCACGACCTTACCGCTAATACTATAGGGACGGTTTAAAAGCGTGTATGCCTTTTTCAAATTACCATCGTTCAATGCATTTCTTACCAAAGTGCTGGATACCCGCACACCCTCTATACTCACTTGTGGAAAATGAATTAAATCAAACTCAGCCTGCACAAAATCTTGCACGGTGCCTTTACGTTTAGCGCCAAATCTAAAATCTTCGCCGACGAGAATCGTATTGGCATTAAGCGAACCTCTTAACACCTTTTGCATAAAGTCTTGTGCGGAAATGGCAGAGAAGGTCTGATTAAAACGACAGACAAACACGTCCTCTACACCAGCCTCAGCAAAATACTCTAATTTTTCACGCATAGAAGAAAGTCGAGCTGGCGCATTCTGCGGCGTAAAAAATTCACGTGGGTGCGGCTCAAACGTCATGACCGCAGGTCGCAAACCTTTCTGCTTAGCCGCTTTGATAAGTTTAGCTAATAGCGCTTGATGCCCTAAATGCAAACCATCAAAATTACCAATCGCTAACGCGAGTGGCGTGTGATGTTTTTTTGGAAAATGACGAAAAACTTGCATATCAAGACGATTAATTAAATTAAGCAGTTAAATTGAATGAATAAATCAATGATTAAATCGAGGTTCGGTGCATATAATCTTTAATGCGCAAGCCCATTAACCAAAGCATAGCAAAGTAAACACCCGAGCCGAGCAATACTAACCCAACCAAGCGCCATAACTTTTCAAATAACGGATAAGCAAACCATAGTGCATCAGCGCCTGCCGCATAATAAAGTGTAACAGTCATGACAATGACAGCAAGTACTAACTTAGCGATAAAGATAACCCAGCCTGATTGTGGTTTATAAATATCACCTTTTCGTAAATGATAAAACAAAGCGCTGGCATTGATACAAGCACCCAAACCAATGGCTAACGCTAAGCCTGCATGTTTAAAATCTAACACAAACACAAAAAACAAACTCATTAACTGGGTAGCAATCAATGTAAAAACAGCGATTTTAACTGGCGTTTTAATATTCTGGCGCGAATAAAAAGCAGGTGCTAACACTTTAACCAAAACGATTCCAAGCAAACTAACACTATAAGCCACCAAGGCTATTTTGGTCATTTGCACATCATGTACAGTAAAAGCACCATACTTAAATAAGCTGGCAATTAATGGTACAGCCAGAACAGCTAAAGCTGCCGCCGCTGGCAAGGCTAATATAAATGTCAAACGCAAACCCCAATCTAACAATTGTGAGTATTCACTATCCGCTTTATCCGCTACGCTCTTAGAAAGGCTAGGTAAAAGTATGGTGCCAAGCGCCACCCCTAACAACCCAACTGGAAACTCCATCAAACGATCGGCATAATAAAGCCACGACACGCTACCACTGACTAATAAAGAAGCAATAATCATATTAATTAATAAGGATATTTGTGTAACCGATACGCCAAAAATAGCAGGGCCCATCAACTTTAAAATGCGCCACACGCCTTCATCATGCCAATTCAATTTAAAGCTTGGAATCAACCCAAGCTTAGCTAAATAAGGTAGTTGAAATAGTAATTGTAAAATGCCGCCCACAAAAACGGCCCACGCCAACACTTTAATCGAATGATCAAAATAGGGTGCAATCAATAAAATCGCAGTAATAAATGACAGATTCAACCAGACAGGCGTAAACGCGGGAACGGAAAAGTTCCCATAGGTATTCAGCACGCCACCAGCCAATGAAACTAGGGAAATAAAGAGAATATAGGGAAAGGTAATACGTAACAAATCAACGGTTAGATCAAACTTAGCGGCATCTGCTGTAAAGCCTGGTGCACTAATTTGCACCACCCAAGGGGCAGCCAACATACCAATAATGGTTACAACCACTAGAAATAAACCTAACAATGTAGCAACATGATTAATCAGTGCCCGCGTTTCATCATGCGAACGTTGTTTTTTGTATTCTGACAAAATGGGTACGAAGGCCTGACTAAACGCACCCTCAGCTGAAATGCGCCGCAACATATTAGGAATTTTAAACGCCACAAAAAAAGCATCTGTCAGCACGCCTGCACCAAACACCCTTGCGATAAGCGTATCTCGCACAAACCCGAGTATACGAGAACTAAAGGTCAAGCTACCTACAGTCGCTAAAGTTTTAAGCAAGTTCATGGATAGTTAAGCTAATCATAAAATTCCTTGAGATTCTAGCATGGCTACAACACAATTTTTTGTTATGGACAAATTGACTTTATTACTTGCAAAAAGTAACAAAAAACACTAATATGCACGGTTTCGTATCTAACGACAGGCATTAGGACAAAGCACACATGGCAAATACCGCACAAGCTCGCAAACGCGCGCGTCAATCAGTTAAAAAGAATGCACATAACGCTGCGTTACGCTCTACGCTACGCACTGCAATTAAAAAAATAATTAAAGGGATTGAGTCAGGTGACAAAGCTGTTGCCACTACGACTTATTTGGAAAATGTCAGTATCATCGATAGCATTGCTGACAAAAAAATTATCCATAAAAATAAAGCAGCACGTCAAAAAAGCCGTTTGAGCGCGGCTATTAAAGCCATGAGCGGTACTGCACCAAAAGCTGCTGCTAAGCCTGCCGCTAAAGCTAAAAAAGCACCTGCTAAAACAACAGCAAAACCAAAAGCTGCTGCTAAGCCTGCCGCTAAAGCTAAAA
>VAPK010892084.1_pt1 | contig 24447 bp, 20 predicted proteins | sample 3395031 | NCBI WGS metagenome assembly VAPK01 (sample SAMN08290443, study PRJNA428436) | hydrothermal vent metagenome | isolation source: Deep-sea hydrothermal vent chimney 1 | place: Pacific Ocean: Juan De Fuca Ridge
ATTTGTAGGAAAAAACCTACATTTTTTATAATGTTTTTATAAAATACCAAATATATGCTGTATATGCTTGTTTTTAAAAGAAAAAAACCTTACATAATTTCATGTAAGGCTTATTAAGTGTTTACTTATATAACCTGAGCTGCGTATAAGAAATATACATTATCCCCGCGTTCTCCTGGCCACTTATAACAGGAAATTTTTTAAAAAGAGAGCAATGTAGCCTGAATGCAGCGAAGCGAAATCCGGGAGAGGGAGAGTTTAAATCTCCCCGGATTACATTTCATCCAGGCTACCTACCTGTTAACATTCTTTTCTTATATGAAGCTGAGGTTATATAGGAAAGGTTTTTAATCAAAAACAATACCTAATCGATGGCCAACTTCTTCATAAGCCTCAATCACGTCACCCAATCCTTGTCGAAAACGATCTTTATCCAGCTTTTTGCGTGTATTCGCATCCCATAAGCGACAACCATCGGGACTAAATTCATCACCCAGCAATAATTCACCTTTAAAACGACCAAATTCCAGCTTGTAATCAACCAGTAACATACCTGCATCAGCAAACAACTTTTTCAGCACGTCATTGACCTTGAAGGTAAGTATTTTCATTTGCTCAATTTCTTCATCCGTTGCCCAGCCAAAAGAACGAATATGATAATCATTAAGCATGGGATCATGCAGGGCATCATTTTTCAGGAAAAACTCAAACGTCGGTGGATTTAAATCAAGACCTTCTTCAACACCTAGTCGTTTACACAAACTGCCGGCACTGATATTTCGTACAACACATTCAATCGGTAACATGTCCAGTTTTTTAACCAGCGCTTCTTCATCAGAAAGCAATTTAACATGATGGGTTTTAACTCCAGCCTGTTCAAGCTTGTCCATAATAAAAGCAGTAAATTTATTATTTACCATACCTTTACGATCAAGTTGTTCGATTTTTTCACCATCAAATGCAGAGGTATCATTTCTGAAATGAATGATCAGATAATCATCATCGTCCGTGTGATAAACGGATTTTGCTTTACCTGCATAGAGTTCTGCTTTTTTATCCATGATGAACCTTTCTAAATCTGACTAATTAAAATTAAATATTAAAAGTGATGCTGTAAAACACGCCAATCCAGACCTTCGTCTTGTGATGCTACATCTATCCATGAAGCATCCATATCCAATGCTTCACTCATTTTATCTCTGGCAAGTGCCACTGTGTTATTTTTATCACTAATGTGCGATGCAACTAAATACTGTAACTTTGAAATATCAATCGCACTTAATAAATCTTTTGCCTGTCGATTATTTAAATGGCCATAGTTGCCACCGACACGATGTTTTAATGAGCTTGGGTAAGAACCATTTGCCAGCATTTCCTCATCATGATTAGCTTCAAGAATAAAAGCATCACAGGCTGAATATTGTTCTTCAATATACGGTGTAATAGAACCTGTATCTGTTAACAAACCAATACGCCAGTCACCATCACTAAAAATAAACTGGCAGGGTTCTTTAGCATCATGCGGAACAGGAATGGGTTGAATTTGAATCGAATTGATTTCAAATGTTGTATGTATATCAATACAATTCCACTGATCTGATTCTATCAACGGTTCTAACTTAGCCGCTTTCGCAGTACCTCGGCTTGACCAAACAGGTATTTTATATTTTTTTGCCAGGCTCGCCACACCGCGAACATGATCACTATGCTCATGTGTAACCAGTATAGCGGTTATTTGTTGCATTTCACGTGAGAGGCGTTGTAAACGTCGTTCTGTTTCACGCATAGAGAATCCGCAATCAACTAATATTGCAGTACCATCCGTTTCAATTAACGTACTGTTACCACGACTACCACTACCGAGTGATGCAAATTGCAAGTTACCTGTTCCCCACTTAAAACTGAATTAATCCAGATAAGACTTTAGATCCAGTAACAACTGCTTAACAAAACGAATATCCGCTTTTGCCCCGGTCGTTTCATAAATACTGATAATGGTACTGCCTTTTTCATCACTCACACTCAGCAAGTAACGCTCCTTAAGCTTAACCTTATTACTTGAAAACAAGCCTGCAAGCCAGCCCTTCTCTTCTTTTACCTTATCACGGAAATCATCTGTTATACGCAAATAGTACAAACCACCAGAACGATCACGATCATCAACAAGCAATCCAATACGATCTAGTGCAATGCCAACTCGACGCCAGGTACGAGCGAAACCTTCAGCAACTTGCAGTACCTTAGTCCCCTCTTTTTCAATAATACGCGCCCGATTTTTTGCGTCAATTTTCTTAACCAGATTAGTGGCTGAAGTTTTATCTGAACCACGAAAAATTAAAAAGCGTTGATACATTTCTGCTTCTAGTTCTGGATCTGACTGTCTAACTACCCACCAAATTTTAATTGAATTAATATTTTCTGCCGCTTGTTCTTTTAAACCTTGATGGGTAATAAATAAACGCGTCACGCCAGGTTTATTAGTTTTTTCTAACCGGGCGCGATATTTATCTCGTAACCCGGTTGAAGAAAACCGGTTTAAAAACTTTGAAAGCCAATTTGTTGGAAGAGCTGCTCTATTTTCCAGCCAGTTGGTTTCCATCACACCGAGTCTTTTATCTTCACGCTTAAGTTCAAAACCAACTTCAGCAAAAAAATCTTTGAGTTGCGGCCATAACTCTTCAGCAGTCGACTTTATTTCTAACCATTGATTTACACCATCACGAATAACTTTAATACCTTTAGGTATTGCCAGTGTAACTTTATCGCTCGTATATTCTAAATTTGTATAAGCCGAATAAGTTGAGTCCCTTGTAGCAATTTTAGGTAAAATCAAACTGTCGCTAACATTAGGATCTGACAGGTCAGGTGGAACTTCCAGCTTTGATCTGTCTAATTCTTTTTTCTCTGAATTATAAATACCTTTCCACTCAGGCGTACTTGAACAAGCCACTAAATTTATTAACAACATAACAACGACAACAACACGTAACATAACTATCTCACTTGGAATTTAAGACAAAACTTTCGCCTGGCGCATAGCCCGACGAAGAGTTTCATGATACTGCTCAGAAAAAACGGTCATGGGTAAACGAACTCCTGCTGGAATCATTCCCATTTCAAATAAAGCCCATTTTACAGGAATTGGATTTGCTTCAAGAAAAAGATTCTCATGTAAACCCATTAAATTTTCATTTATCAAGGCTGCTTTTTCACGTTCACCCTGTAATGCTGCTTTACACATTTCATGCATTTCTGCAGGAGCCAGATTTGCAGTAACAGAGATATCACCTTTTGCACCTGACAATATTGCCTCCATTGCCGTAGCATCATCTCCACTATAAACATCGAAACTTTCTCCACAACGAGAAATGATATCGGTTATGCGAGAAATATCACCTGTAGCTTCCTTAATACCAATAATATTTGGAATTTTAGCCAGACGCTCTACTGTCTCTGGCAGCATATCTACGGCTGTACGACCCGGCACATTATAAAGGATCTGTGGAATATTCACGGCTTCAGCAACGGCTTTGTGATGCAAGTAAAGCCCTTCCTGGGTTGGCTTATTATAATAAGGTGTCACCAGCAAACAGGCGTCTGCACCTGCGTCTTTCGCGCAGGTCGTCAATGTAATAGCTTCTCTGGTCGAATTTGCCCCAGTACCGGCAATCACAGGCACACGTCCAGCAGCAAGTTCAACAATACGTTTCACCAGGACACAGTGCTCGTGCTCATCTAAAGTGGCAGATTCACCTGTCGTGCCCACCGCAATAATGGCATCAGTGCCATTTTGCACATGAAATTCAATGAGTTGCACTAAAGCATCATCATCTACGCTGCCATCCGATTGCATCGGTGTAACCAAAGCAACCATACTTCCCTGAAACATGTCGTTCCCCGTAATTTTCGGAAAAAAAGAAACGCAAATGGTACTTGTCACAAGCTAGGTAAACAAGTTTCCTGACTAAAATAGATGCTTTTTATAGCGAATGCTTTGCACGATGTAGATTTTTCGTTAGAGCAAGGCATAAATTGTCGAAAAAGCGCAGTTGGCATGTAGCCAATGAGCATTTTGAGACCATTTATAACGCCGCAATAACGAAAAAGATGCTTCGAGCAGAGTATTCGGACAATAAATTCACTTAGATGGGCATAAACAACCCCATTTCGACAGCTAATCATGTTCGGAGTATGTTACCGACTCAATAAATAATTATATTAAGCACAACAACACACGGAAATTATTATGAATGAGCTGGATACTGGTGACCAGGACAAAGGGACCAGAGAAATACGAATTAACCCGATTGTACCCACCGAATCTGTACTAATTGCCACTGCACGCTCGATGCGCCCTCAAAAAGCCGAAGATGCTGCACCACGTGATACCCGCAAACATGTTGAGCGTTGCCCTTTTTGCCGGGGCAATGAAGACAAAACACCACCTGAAATTACTCGCATACCTGAACAAGGTGAATGGGCCATACGAATAGTTGAAAATCTTTACCCTGTTTTAGGGGATGATCGACAAAGTCCCAACCTGATATTTGGCTTACAACAAGCCATTAATGGTTATGGTCGACATGAAGTTATTGTTGATCATTCTCAGCATGGCATCGCTATCCACGAAATGAGTCCGGAACATCTGTCGCTGTTATTTCAAACATACCAGAGCCGCATGAAGCAGCTTTATGATACTGATAAGCGTTTAAAGTATGTTCTGATATTCAAGAACTTTGGGCCCGCTGCAGGTGCCAGTATGGCGCATACACATAGTCAAATAATTGCGACTCCGGTTATCCCGCAAAATGTACAAGACGAAGTTGAACACAGTAAAAAGTATTATGAAAAACATCAGCACTGTATTTTCTGCACCCTGGTAGATGAAGCATTAACTTATGAGGCCACAATATATGATCGTGACTCAGGCGAAGTAGTTAGAAAAATCAATGTTGGGCAATATGTCGTTGAACGAGGTAAACATTTTATTGCCATTAAACCTTTTGCCAGTCGTTATGAATGGGAAGTCCACATTTTACCCTTAGTACATAAGAGTGACTTCATTAATGCAAGCCGGGAAGAATTAGATGATTTTGCTAATGTTCTGAAACGTACCATGCAACGACTTGACGCTGTCATTGGCGGCGCTCAGTATAATTATTTTTTACATACCATTCCTTTAGACAAGCAATATGACGATTGCCAAAACAGCTATCATTGGCACCTGGAAATCTGTCCTCGTACCAGTATTCCATCCGGCTTTGAGCTGGGTTCAGGTTTATTTGTGAATACTGTAAGCCCGGAAGATGCTGCGGTGCAATTAAGTAACGTCGTACTCGATGAGGAGTGATAACTTAGCTATAGTTTGGTAATGTAGATCGGGCTGATACCCTCTAATTTAATTATTCCAAGAGGGGCACTATGAGACCCGACCTACAAAACACAATCAATAAACTATAGGTAATCACATGACCGTTGAAGTTGGTAAAAAAGTTCCTGCATTTAAACTCCCTGCCACTGGAGAACAAACTATTTCACTTTCAAGTCTAAAAGGACAAAATATTATTTTGTATTTTTACCCTAAAGACAATACTCCGGGCTGTACAACTGAAGGCCAGAATTTTCGTGACAATATCGCTAAATTCAAAAGACAAAACTGCGTCATACTAGGTGTTTCCCGTGACACAGTACGCACTCACGAAAATTTTAAAGCTAAACAAAAATTCCCCTTTGATTTACTTTCCGATACTGAAGAAGAACTCTGCACTTTGTTTGATGTCATAAAACTGAAAAACATGTATGGTAAAAAACTTCTCGGTATTGAACGCAGCACCTTTCTTCTTAATGACAAAGGCGTATTAAAACAGGAATGGCGCAAAGTAAAAGTAGACAGCCACGTCGATGAGGTTTTAACTGCAGTAAAAACGCTAAACAAAGAGAATAAAAAATAATTATGTCACAACGTTTATTTGTATTGGATTCCAATGTATTAATGCATGACCCCAGCGCATTATTTCGTTTTCAGGAACACGATCTTTTTCTACCTATGATGGTATTGGAAGAACTGGATAATAATAAAAAAGGTCGTTCAGAAGTTGCACGAAATGCCAGACAAACAAGTCGATTTATAGAGGAACTGGTTGCGGATGCATCACAAGATCAAATTGAAGCAGGTATTACACTGAATTCTGTATTAAATACAGATGATGGTAACATTTCCAGCGGAAAATTATTTTTTCAAACCCGCTCATATAAGTCAACCCTGCCTGATTACCTTCCTGGCAACTTACCCGACAATAATATTCTGGGCACTGCGCTTGCTCTGAATGAAAAATTCAAAAATCATGATATAACATTAGTTACAAAAGATATTAACCTGCGGATTAAAGCTGCTGCACTTGGCGTTAAAGTAGAAGACTATCATAATGATCGTGTTCTGGAAGACGTTGATCTTTTGTATACCGGAACAATCAAACTCAATGATGATTTCTGGGAACAACATGCCAGGGAGATGGATTCATGGCTTGAGGAAGGGCGCACCTTCTATAAATTACATGGCCCTGAAGTCAAAAACTGGCACCCTAATGCTTTTATTAGTAGTCAGGATGATGAACAACCTTTTGAAGCACTGGTCAGAAATATTGATAGTGATACTGCTATTATTGAAACGATCAGGGACTTTCAAAATAGTTCACACACTGTCTGGGGCATTAATGCACGTAACCAGGAACAAAGTTATGCGCTTAACTTACTCATGGATCCGGAAATTGATTTTGTAAGCCTCATTGGTATGGCCGGTACAGGTAAAACGCTTTTAACTCTGGCCGCAGGTCTGGAACAAACACTGGAACAAAAACTCTATTCTGAAATTATTATGACTCGAGTAACCATCCCGGTTGGTGAAGATATTGGTTTTTTACCCGGCACAGAGGAAGAAAAAATGACTCCCTGGATGGGAGCATTAATGGATAATCTTGAAGTGTTAAATAAAACAGAAAATGATACAACTGATTCAAGCTTTTCCAGTGAATGGGGGCAAGCAGTAACAAATGACTTAATCGCAAATCGCATAAAAATTCGATCAATCAACTTTATGCGTGGTCGCACATTTTTAAACCGTTACATTATTATTGATGAAGCACAAAATCTCACATCACACCAACTTAAAACATTAATTACCCGTAGTGGTCCTGGAACAAAAATTGTCTGCTTAGGAAATATAGCCCAAATTGATACGCCCTACTTAACCGAAACAACCTCGGGTTTAACCTACGTCATTGATCGTTTTAAACAGTGGGAACATAGTGGTCACATTACATTGATTCGGGGAGAACGTTCCAGACTGGCAGACTTTGCTTCAGAGGCTTTGTAAGTCTAAGATCAACAAATTTCACCGCAGAGGCGCAGAGAAGGTCAAAAGAAAGTTTTTTTGTTAGAGAGGATTTAATTATATAATACGTAATTCAAATAATGTTGTTTTAAAAAATCCTGACGAATAAATAAATTACATCATATTTTATTCATTCGGCACTAAAACGACCCCACAGTTCTTACCTTAGTTTTATCTTTTGATTTTCCTTTGCGTTCTTTGCGTCTTTGCGTTGAAAATATTTTGACTTTGACTTTTATACTTGCTCTATTCGTGGCCATGCGTGGATGACGGCGCTGACGAGTGTGGCGAGTGGTATCGCAAAGAACACACCCCAGAATCCCCACAAGCCACCAAAAACGAGTACGCTAACGATAATGGCTATGGGATGTAGATTTACCAACCCTGAAAATAACCAGGGAACCAGTACCGTGCCATCAAGTGCCTGACTTATTCCAAAGAAACCGATTAGCCAGAAAAATTCATTGCTCCAGCCCCACTGGAAAAATGCGATTAAAACAACAGGAATAGTGACAACAGCAGCACCGATGTATGGCACTAAAACAGATAAACCAACCAGCACAGCCAGCAAAATAGAATACTTGATTCCAAGGATCGCAAAACCTATATAAGTCACAACACCAACAACCATAATTTCCCAAAATTTTCCACGAATGTATTTACCGAGTTGTAAATCCATTTCATCAGAAACTTGTGAAACCAGTGTCCGGTTTTGAGGAAGCATACCGCCAAACCATTTCCAGATACGTTCCTTATCTTTCATAAATAGAAATACGAGCACAGGAACAAGAAAAATATATACCGCTAATGTTATTAAACCGGGAATGGATGAAAATGACAAACTAACAATATGTGAACCCATATCAGTTATTTCACGGTTTATTAAATCAACCAGTTCTTTAACCTGCTCTTCAGAGATAAACGGGTAAATTTCCGGTAATTGTAATAATAGTTGCTGACCTTGCGTTAAATAACGTGGCAACTCTCTGAATAATTCACTTAACTGACTTGAAACTAACGGTGCAACACCAAAGAAAAGAAAGATTAAAAATGCCACAAAGACACTAAATACCAGAACAACCGCGGTTATACGTTTAGAACCGTAATGCTGCATGCGCCGCACCACACCTTCAAGTAAATAGGCAATAACAATAGAAGCTAACACAGGCAATAACATATCACCCATGGTGAGGATAACAGTTGAACCAATAACTAAAACGGCTGTTAAGATAATGGCCTGGGGATCAGAGAAATATCGGTTGTACCACGTCTTGACTAACTCAATCATTCAGCATTTTCCTGCTTTAATTCTTCGACGAGTATAGCGTACTGTTTACTAAAGATGGCTTCAAGTTCATCGATCACTTCAATCGCATCACGGCCCTGGAGCATATGCTGACTAACCAATGAGGCCGTTTCATCAAGAAGTTTATCTTTGTTTATCATCGGATAGGTTGCAGATAAGCGTTTAACTGCCACAACAACCGACTCATCTGCAGGTCGTGATATTTTTTCAGGTAAAGAAATTTCTTTAACTTCGGTTTTATGACGAGAAGCTAAAAATTCAGCGAAATCCAGCAACTGTTGAGCTACCTCGTCAGGAAGTTCGCGGTAAAACTCTAACAGTTTTTTTGTACTTTTTTTCACTTAATTTCTTTTGCTAAAGAAAAACTCAATTATTTTATTTTCGAGTTTATCTTAAACTAAATCAGGCCCCATCTGCGTGATAAGATTTACAATAGTTACGTGCAAACTTCAGTAACTCATCCATCGCACGCATACGGAATTTCTGCTTTTGATGTACAAAAGAAAATGGACGAACAATAGGTGGCTCTGTTCTGATAGCAACCAAAGTACCCAACTTAATTTCTTTTTGGATAGTTGCTGATGAAATAACAGAAATACCCATACCGGCTTCAACCGCACCTTTAATTGCTTCAAGACTTCCCAACTCCATCGAGACACTGAGCTCACTTGGAGCCATACCAGAAACATGCATACTTTCAAGCATAACTTCTCGCGTGCCAGAACCTTCTTCACGACAGATGAACGGGTAATCGCCTAAACGTTTAAGTGGCACGACCGTTTCGTTTGCCAGTTCGTGCCCCGGTGGTACAATGACGACGAGTTGATCGGTACTACACTCTTCAACAACCAGGTTCTTATTTGTAACAGGTGCTTCAACGACACCCAGATCAATTGCGTTATTTTCAACCTGGGAAACGATTCCATCGGTATTGGCCACTTTTAAGCGTACTGTCACATCTGGATATTCTGCTTTAAAATCACCCAATAATACCGGCAGCATATATTCGGCAATAGTCGTACTGGCCCCCAAAATGAGTACTCCACTTATGTCACCGGTCAACTGACGTACCGAGTTATCCATTTCTGCATAAATCTCAAAAATACGTTCACCACATTCATATACTTTTTTACCCGCTTCAGTCAGGCTAATGCGATTATGAGTACGATCAAATAATCGGGTGTTAAACTGTTCTTCCAGCTGACGTACCTGGAAAGTGACCGCGGGTTGCGTCATATGTAATTCTTCAGCAGCTTTAGTAAAACTTAGCAAACGCGCTACTGTATAAAAAACCTGTAATCGTCTATCAGACATAATGTTTTCTCTTACGGTCTCGTGACCATTATATTATTCTATATCCACATTGGAAAAACTTAAGAGCCGAAGGATAACAGGGTTAAAGAGAAACATGAATAGACAGAAAGGGTTAGAACTTAATAATATGATTAATTAATTGGAAAAAAGTAACTATGAGATAACAGAATAACGCTGTATTCATAGCAGATAATATTTTTGTTATATGATGAAATCAAGAAAATACAACAATACGAGTAGATACATCAATTATGACAAACTACTCCAGTACCACTACCTTTTATATATTCTCATCAAACTGGTCGACCATGATCCTCAGGCTCTCTGTCAACTCGATCAATTTTTGGCTGCTTAGTTCAGTTAAGTATGAACTTTGAGCCGTATCACTCGAAAGTTGATTAATATGCTCAATGTTTCGGCTTACTTCTGCTGCTACCGAATTTTGCTCTTCCGTTGCCGTGGCAATCTGAGTGTTCATGTCGTTCATTGTTGCAACAGATCCTGATATCTCAGCCAGCGCTTCTGCTGATTCCTCTACCTGAGCAACTCCCTCTGCTGCACGTTTACTCACTTCCTCCATGTTACTAACCGCGCCTGCAACACCCTGTTGTAACTTTTCAATCATTTCCTGAATTTCCTGAGTTGCATCATGAGAACGGCTGGCCAGTGTCCGCACTTCATCTGCTACAACAGCAAAGCCACGTCCCTGTTCTCCAGCTCGTGCTGCTTCAATAGCTGCATTTAGTGCAAGTAAATTCGTTTGTTCCGCAATGCTACGAATCACTTCTAAAACACCACCAATATTTTCACTGTCCGCTTTAAGCTGAGAGATAGAGTATGAAGCTTTTGAAACATGTAGATCAAGAGAATCAATAATACCAATTGCTTCGGTAATCGTTAATGCACCTTTGCGTGACATTTCTAATGCCTTTTGTGCGGCCTGTGCCGCATTACCTGTGTTTTGTGCAACTTCCTGTACTGCTGCACTCATTTCATTAACCGCAGTAGCAACCATTTCCAGCTCTTGTTTTTGCTCATTAACATTGATATTTAATGCTGAAACAATATTCGCACTATTTTGTGACTGCTGGCTTAATTGTTCTACTGGCTGCTCAATTCTTCTTATGGAAGTCCTTAATTTTGCTGCTAATGTGCGAATAGCAAGTCGAATCTGGCTCACATCATCAACCTTACCGTAATAAGTTAATTGCATAATTTGATTGTTAACAATGCTTTTGGAAAAATTCAGCAGTGCTTGAAAATCCCGCATCTGATAAAAAGAAACCCCCGCCCAAACAAGACTAGTACCTAACCAGGCAGTGATAGCAATCGACAGACTTAATAAGTCCATTTGCACTAAAGAAGCAAATACGAATAACTGAAAAACAGTGCCCGTTAAGATTTGTTTTTGTAAAAAACCCAATCTTTTCAGTTTTAGTTTTTTACCCGCCGTAATTTTTGTATACAGGTGTTCAGCTCGTTCTACGAGATTTTTACCTGGTTTAACCCGGGTCGATTCATAGCCAATAATTTCACCCTTGTTCATTACGGGTGTAACAAATGCATCCACCCAGTAGTAATCACCTGATTTACATCGATTTTTGATCATCCCCATCCAGGGCTTACCTGATTTAATGGTTGTCCATAAATCTGCAAAAGCAGCCGGTGGCATATCAGGATGACGAATAATATTATGATTCTTTCCCAGCAACTCATCTGCTGAAAAACCACTGATATCCAGAAAATCCTGGTTAACATAGGTCAGAGCACCTTTAAGATCAGTCGTTGAGATAATAGTTTTGGTGCTATCAAGTGCAACTTCGTTATTTGTAACCGGTAAATTATTTTTCATAAACCCTACTTTCAAAGATGTTATAAAAGTGATCTATACCCTGAATTTATCGTCCATTTTGATAGTAAACTTTACATATTGTCCATAATTCTGGTTTTTTTTTACAAAAAACTGCTTTATTTCATTAATTTCATTTCACTCACAAAATAGAAACAGTAATATCAGTTTAACTTTGAATATAACTAATCTCGGATTTTCCAATGGCGCAATATATTTACACCATGAACCAGGTCAGCAAAATCGTGCCTCCAAAGCGCGTGATACTTAAAGATATTTCTTTGTCCTTTTTCCCCGGTGCAAAAATTGGTGTTTTAGGTCTAAATGGCTCAGGTAAATCCACTTTATTAAAAATCATGGCTGGACTGGATACTGAAATTGATGGTGAAGCTCGTCCACAGCCCGACATAAAAATTGGATATTTGTCACAAGAACCTCAGCTTGATCCAGATAAAGATGTACGCGGTAATGTAGAAGAAGGCCTTGGTGAAATTAAAGCTGCACTCACCCGTCTTGATGAGGTCTATGCCGCCTATGCCGATGCTGATGCTGATTTTGATGCCCTGGCAGCTGAGCAGGCTAAATTGGAAAACTTAATACAAGCGACAGATGGTCACAATCTTGAACGCACCCTGGAAGTGGCTGCTGATGCTTTACGTTTACCACCCTGGGATGCCGATGTAACTAAATTATCCGGCGGTGAACGTCGCCGTGTCGCCTTATGTAAATTGCTCTTATCAAAACCTGATATGTTATTACTTGATGAGCCAACCAACCACCTTGATGCTGAATCTGTTGCCTGGTTAGAACGCTTTTTACATGATTACCCCAGCACTGTTGTCGCAGTCACCCATGATCGATACTTCCTTGATAATGTTGCAGGCTGGATTCTCGAGTTAGATCGTGGCCATGGTATTCCCTGGGAAGGTAATTATTCATCCTGGTTAGAGCAAAAAAGCAACCGCCTTGAAATGGAGAAAAAACAGGAAGGTGCGCATGCTAAAGCCATGAAACAGGAGTTGGAATGGGTACGTTCTAATGCCAAAGGTCGTCATGCCAAGAGCAAAGCCCGTCTGACTCGCTATGAAGAAATGGCTTCTAAAGAATACCAAAAACGTAATGAAACCAATGAGTTATTTGTTCCACCCGGCCCCCGTTTAGGTGAGCTGGTTATAGAAGCAACAAACATCAGTAAATCTTTTGGCGATCGACTTTTGTTTGAAAATTTAAGCTTTAATTTACCTCGAGGCGGCATAGTTGGCATTATCGGCGCGAATGGTGCAGGCAAAACGACCCTTTTCCGTATGATGACCGGCGAAGAAAAACCAGACAGCGGTGAGTTACGTCTCGGTGAAACCGTTAAAATAGCCTACGTCGATCAAAGTCGTGATTCACTTGATGATAAAAAAACAGTCTGGCAGGAAATTTCTAACGAGCACGACATAATGACTGTCGGTGAATTTGAACTTAACAGTCGTGCTTATGTTTCACGCTTTAACTTCAATGGCTCTGATCAACAAAAACGTGTTGGTGATTTATCCGGTGGTGAACGTAATCGGGTACATCTCGCTAAACTATTAAAAAGTGGTGGCAATGTTTTGTTATTAGATGAACCAACCAATGATTTGGATATTGAAACTCTGCGTGCTTTGGAAGAAGCTATTTTAGAATATGCCGGTTGCGTGGTAGTGATTTCACATGATCGCTGGTTCCTTGATCGTATCGCAACACACATGCTTGCCTTTGAAGGTGATAGTCATGTTGAATGGTTTGAAGGCAATTACGCTGATTATGAAGAAGACAGAAAACGTCGCCTCGGTGATGATGCGTTACCGCATCGTATAAAATATAAAAAACTGGATGCCTAATAAAAAAACCATACTAAATACACTATAGGCAGGTAGGATGGATCAAAAAACAACGTGACGGATCCATCTTTTTTGTTGGTTCCGCTTCGCTTGAACCCACCTACGAACGAAGTTACCCAGTCTGTAAGCATGATTTCTGTAACAATACGAAAATCGAATAATTATTAAAAAACTAACTATCCACTTCGGCTTCACCGACAACATTATCCCAACTGACAGGCTTCAGTTTATCAGAAAGAATGACGTCATTTTCATCAAGTGTTTCATCATAAAAACCTAAACTGACGCCAGGCTCAGAAACCACACTCAAACACAAAGAATCCCAGCTTTCACGATCATATTCGGTCACATCACCATCGTAATACTGTACTTCAATTGCGTCTTCATTTTCTAACGCAACAACTTCAAACAGGCGATTCTGAACATCTCGGTACCATAAACCAATTTCAGGATTACATAATGCGATTGCCATGGTTGTTCTCCATAAGTTACTAAATAAATTAGCACTCACTTACAACAAAAAAAGCGGTATCTAACTCTTACAACATTAGCACTGTCTGACAAATTTGCACTGTTTCCAGTCCAATAAAATAAATAATTGACAAAAAAATGTGCCTCTTAAAAGAGGCACATTTAAAAAGCTTAAAATACAATACGTTAACCCTATTGCATTGTTTCTGTTGCCGCTGCTGGAGTATCTGTAGCAGATGTCGCCTCTGAATCTGATGGTACAGATGGTGTAATAACAGGTGCAGTTGCCACATCATAACTCATGTTTTTTTCAGAAATAACTTCACCCGCGCCATTAATAACTGATACTTTCCAGTCACCTGTCCATTGAGGAATAAGTTTTTTACTTGACCATACACGCCAGCGTGGACCTTTAACATTAAACTCCACTTCTGCAACAACCTTACCTTCATATTCCCAACGATGAATCGCAGTCTGACCACTCATATCACGTAGCTCAGTAAAAAACTTTACCTGGCCACTTTCATTAGTTAAGTTTTTCAAATTTTCAGTTGGTTCACGCTCATCAATTTCCCGGGTAAAAGCTGAACGCACTACGCTGCCGCGTGAAAAACCACTCTGCTCTTTCATTGCTACAGTTGAAGCAGGCGCTTCTTCAATAACAGCAGCATCTGATTCAATTAGTTGAGACTCAGTTTCATTCACCTCAATCGGTTTCGTTTGAATTTCTTCTGCAAAAATTGATGGTGATATTAATAATAATGTAATTAATCCAATTGTCTTTTTCATATGTTCTCCTTGATTTCCCCATAGTAGAATTAGGGTATTTATTCTTTAATTATTCTTCAACTAAACAGACACTATAAGACCTGATTATAAAAATTTGTTCTGTGAGCGTATTCACAGAGTGAAAGAGAACTTTCCAGGAGTAAAGTTAATGATAAGTTTGGCTTGATTGCTTTTGATTTGAGTAAAACTCAGTAATAATAACCATCCACAATAATTAAGCATTTATAAAAATGACACTGTATTTATGACAAAATATCTTGGCACAGAACACTTCAGTCATGATGAAGACACATCATGTACCGGAATCTTACTCACAAATCTGGGGACTCCGGATAATGCAACACCTGCTGCGGTACGTCGTTATCTGGCTGAGTTTCTCAGTGACCCACGTATTGTTGAAGCTCCACGTTGGCTTTGGTGGTTCGCCTTACATGGCGTTATTTTACGCATTCGCCCTAAACCTGTCGCAAAAAATTATCAAAAAATCTGGACCACTGAAGGCTCACCACTTTTAACAATAAGTCAAAAACAACAAGCTTTATTACAAGAAGCAATTACTCCGCACTTTAAAGGGAAGGTAAAAGTTGAACTGGCCATGCGTTACGGCAACCCTTCGATTAAAGATGCTTTACTTAATTTAAAAAAAGCTGGCGCTCAACGACTTTTAGTCCTACCGCTTTACCCTCAATATTCAGCAACAACGACAGCTTCTACTTTTGATGCTATTACAGATGAACTAAAAACATGGCGATGGATCCCGGAATTTAGAATGGTTCAGCACTACCACGATCATGAAGCTTACATTCAAGCACTCGTAAACAGCATTACTTCTTTTCAGGAAAAAAAAGGGGTTCCTGATAAATTATTGTTTTCATTCCATGGTTTACCACAGCGTTATCTTGATCAAGGTGATCCCTATTTCTGCGAATGCCATAAAACAGCGCGACTTGTTGCGACAAAAATGGGATTAAAAGAAGACCAATGGATACTTGCCTTCCAATCACTTTTTGGTCGTGAAGAATGGCTCAAGCCATATGCAAAAAACACTTTAATCAACTGGGGAAATGAAGGGATTAAAAACGTACAGGTTATTTGCCCGGGGTTTTCTGCTGACTGCATGGAAACCTTAGAAGAAATTAAAGTTGAGAATCGCAATTATTTTATAAATGCCGGTGGTGAAAAATTTGAATACATTCCCGCGCTCAATGATGGCATAGACCATATCGGTATGATGGGGAAACTGATAAAACAACATGCATCTGACTGGTTAAATATTGAGAAAAAATTAACGACAAGTAATTAGAGTTAGCCTGTAGCAATAACCCTATAGATTTAACTTTAATTGATAATAACAAAGATAAGTATATTATCATTGCCCCCTGCAGGTCAGCTTGAAAGCTGACCTGCAGAGAAGTAACTTTGCTATAAAAAGTTTTTCATGGCTTCACCAATCGATACACTATGTTCGCATCACCTGTTCCCCAGAAACCTCGTTGTGTCGCGATATAAATATAGCCATCAGGCCCTTCTATCATGGCAGAGATGCCATCGTGATGAATAAGATGCATGCCACTGTCCGTTGTATCCCCTGAGGCATTTACACTCACGGCACGCGTAAAACCATCCATAAACTCGGCATGTAAAAGTCGTCCCGTCAGTTCTCCTCCGTAAAGAGCACCACGATAAACATCACCGGTGATAACACTGGCATAATCGCCAGTACATCCTGAATCTGAGGGACAAGCAGGGTCTTCAGAACGGAAGGTGTTGGCTGTTGTGTCACTACGTTGATAGGTTAGTATGGGGTCACGAAAACCACTTTGATTAACCGTGCCATCGTAGGTATTCCAGCCGAAATTGAGGCTCATATCAGTATAGTCGAAGCTGTTAATTTCTTCCCAACCTTGACCAACTTCACCCAGATAAATGATGTTACCATCAATGGACATACGGTAAGGATTACGTAAACCATTCGCTAAAATTTCCGGGCAGTTAGCACTGTTTGAACTGGTGCTCGTACATTGAGCATTTGCAGCATTGAACTTGTTTCCTGCAAGGGGGATGGTGTAACCACCAATCGCAACCGTAAGGCTGGGGTTGATACGAACAACGGTGCCAAGCAGGTTAGTATTAACCTGGGCATTAGCCGCACTGCCCGAACCACCATCACCCACCGAGGCCAGTAACGTCTTGTCTGGCGCAAAAACCAGACCTCCACCATTATGATTTCTAGCAGAACCTACCTTGTGGAAATCGATAATTTTCACTGGATCAGTCAATACCAGATTACCGCCACTAAAGCTTACTGTCATGCGCGAAACTGAATTGACCGAGCTAGCCACGTTGGTGTGATAGAAAAACACATAACTATTGCTGGCAAAATCAGGATGAAATTCTACATTCAGCAGGCCTTCTTCAGTACCCCCATCGACTATCCCGATAACGGCTCTAAGGTTAATTGAATTTACCTCCGTACAAGCACCATTAAAGTAATGCACGGTGCCACTCTGACCCAAGACCAGAAAGGCCGTGCTGGAACCGGGGATGAAGGCCAGATCGGTGGGGTTGCTCACGCTTCCCTCATTGATCATCATTTGCAGGCCATAACCATTGGTGCCGTTAGTATCGAAAATAACGCCCTTGTTATCACAAGTCGGAACCGTGATCACAGAGAACGAAGCACTGACCGTAACATCGGAATTAATATCGAAGACACAAGTCCCTGTGCCACTACAGCCAGCATCACTCCAGCCATCGAACTGGTATCCTAATACCGGGGTTGCTGTCAGGGTAATAGTATTACCGGCAGTATAGACTTCTGTACAATCTGTATTGCAATCTATTCCTGCAGGCAAACTAGTTACCGTACCGTTACCGCCATTGGCTACGTTGAGTGTGTAAGTTGTAGCATTAGGTGTATAAGTGGCGCTAACGATCTGATTACTGGACAACGTTACATCACAGCTTTGATTTGAACCACAAGAACCATAATCCCAACCAGTGAAGGTATAACCGTTAATGTAATTTGCTGTTAACGTAACAACGGAGTCTGTAACAAAATCAAATGAGCAAGTGCCAGCACAACTAATTCCAGCAGGATTACTACTAACAATATTACTAGCCGTTACGCCATTGACAGTAACAGAAAGATTTTGGGTGGTAACAAATGTCGCCTGTGTTTGTAAGTAAGCAGCAATATCTGCAGCCTGTTGTTGATTAATATTAATTCCTTGCATGGGTACAACAGTCTGTAAGGCTTTTAAAATCATAGAGCCTGAAGCGCGTTGAACGCGGGGAAAACTCCATGTATTTCCGCCAGGGATCCCACTACCGTTGGCAGCATGACAACCTTGACAATAACTCGTATAGAGCCCCGCCCCCGTTGCAGCATTGGCGGTTACTACGGCTTCCGTTACAGGCACTGTTAAGCCGGCAGCAATATCAAACTGATGATCGTCACTATAACCTGTATTGCGTAAACGCCTGAACTCTACAGTCCAACGATAAAAAGGGGCACCACTAAAGCTTGCTCGTGTTTCTACATCACCTCGACTACCCGTTGAGCTTCTGCTAATCACTGCAGGGATTTGTGCCCCATCAAGAGCTGTACCACTATAGGGATCACTACTGGCCAGAGTTAGAAAATCACCAGTGTAAGTCAGACCAATGTTATGCATAAAGCCCGGGTTATTACCTGAAAGGGAATTACTGCTATAAGCCGAAGATCCACTATCTGATTTCCGACCACTGTCACCACCTACAGCATAAACCAGGTGCTTGTCATCAGCACGGTTCGAGGGAGCTGTTCTGCTTGATTTCCAGTGCCAAATATCAGCCGTATCCCCCGTTACATTAGTGTGCATGGATACCAGACCAAGACCTGTGTAATTTTGATTAGGGCTGCCATCATGTAAATTGGTATGGCAATACGCAGCACAACCTAAACCATTGGCCGAAAAATTATTCTCACTATCGACCATAGGAAACATTATTAACACACGATCTTCATTTTCTGCACCTAACAGTGGATGACTCGCGTTTATGCTTGAATCGTTAAGCGCACCGGCCGTAACACCAATATGATTTTTGGAATTCCAGTTAGTTTCACCATCACCCTGATTACCAAAAATCCATTTTTTGTATTGTGTACTCTGTGTATTACCTGCGTCCTGCCACTGCACTACAAAATAAATATAGTTATCATCCCAGACTGATCCAACTGTTATATCCGTAGCTGTTGCATCAATAAATTCACTCAAAGGATAATTATTTTGTACCTGACCATTAACTGTGGTCAACAGATTTGTATCCCAGTCAGTCACACTGCCGTCTAACGTAATCGCACCGTTAGCTATTTTTGGGGAAATCACGATATTGTTCTGTATCACAGACGAATTTGGAGTCGTATCCTGAAAATCAAGAAACAGTAAACGCGCTCCGGTATGATTATGTGAATTTTCGGTCACGGCCAGAGAAAAATAAGTATCTCCAGGCAGAGTTAGTGCCGGGGGTGGCTTATTCGGTGTGTTACTTGAACTTCCACCACCACAAGCCGTTAATCCGAGCGTAAAAAATAATATTATAAGTAAACTGTGTAAGTAATCCTTCACTTTAACTTCTCCCCCAATATATTTTTATATGCTTTATATTTTTAAATAAAAAGAACTTCCCTAAGCTGAATTAAATCTATAACAATAAATAAATAAAATCATCTGAGTACTTCACATAAACGAGATAAAAAAATAACAAACTGCGCGGTAATTACCTCCCCATTATTAAACAATATCATTGCTACTATAAGCTCGTATTAATGTGGATCATATTTTAAAACAGAATAAAAATGAATTCATATACTAAGTTTTTCAAGTACATATTTACTCAATTAAATCTGTAACCAGTGTATCCACTTCCAAAGCTACATATCCTCCTGTTTATTATCCAGTTTACCTCTGAATCTGCCCACATCTTACACATCACATATCAATATTCTGATTGCAGAAGTTATATTCTGTTATTTATTCTTGTGTCTGCAATCATGTTACTCAGCGGTTGTGATGGTGTGATGTGGCAAGCCAATTCACCTGACACTTTTACTGATATGACTAAGCAAGTATCTACAACAAAATGTACAGATAACATAGAGGAACGGTGTAGAGTAAAAGAAACAGAAATAGACAAAATAAGCAGTAAAGAGAAATTTATTGTTTCTCAAATAAATGTATTGTCAACAAAGACATCAATTATTGAGCATCCACAGACAATTTCCATAGATAATGACTCTACTTTATCACAAGATTGGAATAGCAACGAAGAGACTGGTGTCGTTGAAATAAGTCCTGGACATGAACACTCTTTAACGGAACTGTCGCAGCAAGCATTGTATGAAAGTGATGATAAAAAAAGAATTGATGCAACATATGCCCTTACCCACTATCGTAATAACAAAGCCACTGAAACTTTGCTGCAGGCAGCCTCAGATCCAGCACTAACGATACGTTATTATGCGATTCAGACCTTAGGTTATGCTGCAGCTGATGGTTTGGACATAGATGGGCGCATTACTGCTGTTTTACAACAAGCAATTCTGGATTATGATCCGCGTATTGCTCAGTTAGCTAAGCAATCCCTGAATAAACTGAAAAAAAACTACGAGGATAATTTTATTATAAAAAAATAGATCAACGATGTATTCTTTTACATTGTTGTTATCGGTTTTCCCCAAAATTCGAGTCTAATTCATCGTTGCTGTACCCAAACTGTAACCATTATCCATGTATTCTATATACCTGAAATATATTAACTTTTGGGGTGATGTCATGCGTTTATTTAACCTATTAATAACCTTTCTATTTATAGTGTCATTAGCAGCTTGCGGTGGTGGAGGTGGCGGTAGCCCACCTGACAATACAGATAATACTCAACCCGCAGATCCGGATCCAACCCCTACTCCGGATCCCACTCCCGTAATATCCGGATTTAATTTTACCCTTTCTGAAGGCGATTTTTGGGAATACAAGTGGGACAGTGTAAAAAGAATAACCGATGCATCCGGAACTGATATTGATAATGATAATGGCCGTTTGCGCCTAACACTTGGAACACCAACACAAATAAATGGTATCAATACATACAAACTTATTGTTGCTGGAAACAGCACTCAATACTCATCGAACTTTCTCAGAGCATGGAAGTACTTAGCAATAAATAACAACCAACTATTAGGTTCAAAAGATGGTTTAACGTTAGAAGTATTATTTGATGGCATGACAGGCTATTGGCCCGGTACAGGATTATTTAATAGCTTTTCAAATTTAGTAGTGGCTACACAAAGCACTATAGATAATAATTACATCACTTCACCAGCAATTTCAATAAGTAATTCATCATCATCTAATCAATGCGAATACTTTCCAGGCTATGGCACTATTTGCACTGGAGATGTAGATTCAACTTTAAGAGAAAAGGAATACTATCTGCCAAACATTGGACCAGTTGGAGCATATTATTACAGCTCTACATATTACGGTGGCACGTACCCGCAATCTTTTACAACCACACGAAATGTTGGTTTAGTTGCGACATCATTTCTAGGTGATGTTATCAGTGATGATCTGGAAATTGAATCAAACGACTCTAAAACACTTGCTCAAACTGTAAGAGTATCTGTTCCAATGACTGGATACATTAAACGTAATGATCCAGGTACTAGCGACTCTCAAGTAGCCGCAAATACGGTTAATCCAGATCAGAGGATTGCAGATTGGTATGAGATTACAGTTGCAACATCTTCATCACGTTCGATTGCTCTCTCTTTTTCAGGAACTTTTTCTGATCTTGATCTCTATTTGTTTGATGGAAATGGACTAAAAATAGGGGAAAGCCATGGAGACAACCAGGGCACAGGAATATATACAGAAACAATCAGTCGCAGCTTGTCCGCGGGCACCTATTACATAGGAATTCAGGCATTTACGACACGAGCATCTGGAAGGAAATCTGAATACACTCTTTTATTCAGATAGGAAAACTGATAATTATTCTGCAATATCCACAATCATACATAATGTGAATCCAGGGAAATATAACAAAGGTTGAAAGAGGATTCTTGAACTGAAGAATCCTCATCAACCTGATTAATACTGTTACTGTATCATGTTGTATTTAGAGTCATATAGTTACTAACCAGGAGTTCTAAAAACAGTAGGAGTTGTTAATGTGAAAAATCGTCACATAATCCCAATTTACCTGTTTATTGTTTCCTTAATTCTATTAACTGCTTGCGGCGGTGGTGGTAGTGGTTCCCAACAATCGGGGACACAAACAATCATTTATAAACAAGAAATAAATAACCAGTCTCATCTTTATGCTATCAAGACAGATGGCACCGGCCATATAAAGTTAAGTTCTGATTCTATAAAATCAGATAGCTTTGAAGCAATGGCACCAGGAAATATTGTTATTTTTTCCAGATGGGAAAAAGATACAAATAGCAACCGGATAAACAGAGATATCTATACCGTTAATCTGGATGGCACAAACCTCTCTGCATTGGCCAACTCGGCAGAAGAAGAATTTTTTCACTCAATAACTGTATCGGGACGAATAATTTACTCAATAAATACGGCTCTATATAGCATAGCATTAGATGGCAGTGACCCTCAGCAATTAGCGATGAGTGCCTCTTATCGTACAATCACTATTGATAATAAAGTCATATACCAGACAGCTGGTAACACGTTCATTATCCCCGCTGATAATTCTGCTACTGCAATACAATTATCAAATTCAACCAGTGATGAATTTAGTTCACTCACAGCAGATGGTAAGGTAATATTTTTAGGTGGTGATATTTCCTCTGCTGCAGGGACTATTTATAGCGTAAACCTCGATGGCACAGGTATGAAAATACTGACAGCAAAAGCAGGTTACAATTACTTCAAAGCGATAACACAAAGTGGACGTGTTATATATGCTGAATACGTTAACCAGAATGATTGGGACATATATAGTGTTAACACTGATGGTAGCAATCATCAGCCGTTGGCTACAACAAGCGGGTTTAGCGAACAATTTTATAAAGTAACTCCCAACAACAATGTTATATATCAAGCCAATAACCTCTTATATGCAATAAATGCAGACGCAACAGGATCTTTAGTTCAACTAACCAATTCGATGAATAATGTGCAGGTTCTCGGTGTTACAAACTCCAGTGAAGTTATCTATCTACAACATGTGGATGTTGTAACACAGTATTACGATCTGTATATCGTTGATATCAATGGTAACAACCGTACAATACTCGCTAGCGATCCTGATTCATGGCAAAGTTTAGTTAGGGTCATTACAAATAACAAAATTATTTATAGTAGCCATGCAGGTAAGGGACCTACTCATGGAGATATATATGTGGTTGATACAAATGGCAGCAATCGCCGAATCCTGGCAGCAGATCCAAATGTCCGTGAACGTTTTTGGGCGATAACTTCTAACACTAGTGTCATTTATTTAAGCAATGATGGGATAGATACAGACATTTTTAGTGTTGATCTCAATGGTAACAATCGGAAAAAGTTAACCCATTCGGGTGGAAAGAAAAGTTGGGCACACTTGTATTAATTCATCAGTCAGCATGACTGTAACAGTAAATAATAACAAGTATTATATTATCATAACAATATTAACCATCGACTGGAGCCCCTTCATGAACAGGAATAGTTATATAGTACGTATTTACACCAGTTATCAAGTAACAGATCAAGAAAAAGGTAGCGAACCCATGACCGGAATTGTCGAGGATACTGATACAGGGACAAAATACACTTTCCACAACAAAGAAGAACTGTGGGGCTTTATGACTAAATATCAAGGGAAGATTTTAAGTCAATCTAATACAACAAATTAAAAAATCACAGCAACATCTACAATTATGTCTAACATTTCAATAATTAAATAAAAAAGGAAGCTAACGCTTCCTTTATTATTTACCAACCAAAATATTCTTATCAAGCAATACCCGGGTTACCTTCCATGCCAAGAATCTTCGGCGTGTTAAGTTTTTTAACTTTTGCAACTTTTTCAGAACGCAAGTACTCAGCAACGACATCCCAGATTGGTGCACCAGGAGCCTGGGAACCGACTGTTGCCCAACCGGCTACAGTGTAAATCTTGTCAGCTTCTATTTTTGTACCATCATCCATTACCATTTCTGTAACACGCTTTCCAATACTTGCTTTTGGCGCTATTGTATAATCAAGGCCACCTAGACGCACCATATCACCACCTTGTTGATAGTATGGATCGTTATTAAACAAGTTATCAGCAACATCTTCCAGAATTTCTTTAATGGTTGAACCCGACATTTCACGAACGTATGTTTCAGGATAAGTAATACAGGTTTGATCCATTACATGATCCATTGTAATAGTCTGACCTGGTAATACAGTTGTACCCCAACGGA